>Ga0209282_1000612_pt1 | contig 17545 bp, 10 predicted proteins | sample Mtrugardesep15_FD_187529 | JGI IMG/M metagenome (GOLD analysis project Ga0209282, IMG submission 187529) | Root nodule microbial communities of legume samples collected from California, USA - M. trunc garden sep15 (SPAdes) (version 2) | ecosystem: Host-associated > Plants > Roots > Nodule...
TTGCCCTTTCTTGTAAAAAAAAAAAAAAAGAAATCACAATTTGTGAAGACTTATGATCGTGAGCAGTAGTAAAATGCAGATAGTCGATCATATTATATTTTAAAATATTTAAAATCTGTATATTGAATTTTAGACAATTCCACTTTGATGTAACCATGTAGACGACTGAAATCCCACAGCTACGTACCACGCATTGCTGCATACGCAACAACAAAATTAACCTGTGTTGCTATTTATCATTTTACGTGTATATTAATAATTGGAGATTTGGGGTTAAAATTTTAAGTAGGAAGATACCAATGAATGTGAGTTAGAAATTTCATAGTGTTTAGAAACGTGAGCGTTGAGTAAAATATTTAAGTAAGAGGACTTATATATTCAATGTCTTAAGAATTGAATTAAGATGTGATGTTCAATTCATTTGTGTAGTTACTCTTGATTCAATATATGAATAATCACTCAAGTTCTCCTCATGATCCAACAGTCGTATCAGTTCGACAAGAGTTTGAACTGACTCCCTGTGTCAAAAGTCTTCATAACAATGGTGTTCAAGCAGTGTGTCCTGTTGAGTACGACCAACACTGGTGCAAGTGTAAGTGTTTGTGGATGAACTCACACTTGGACGAAAGATCGTTGTGTCACAAGTGTAAGTTAAAAACCCTATATTATTTAGAAAAGTGAGTGTTGAGCAAATATTTCAATAAAATGAATCATAAATTCAATGTCTTATGTTAAAATATGACGTCCAACTCACGTGTATGATTGCTCTTGACAAAATTTAAATGATTCTTTCTTTGAACTGCACCTATGATCCAACATACGTGCAATCATATCTATCATATTAGTATTCTTGAAAGAAAAATAAAACATACCGGTAATACTCTTCTTATGTTTGTTGCGGGCTTGCGACATGCATGTTTGTGTGGTTTTTTTTGAATCAATGGCATTTTCTTTTTAAATATAGGTGCAAATTAAACAAACTTTGTCAAGGTCTAACTAAAACCGTATGTTAAGATTGTTAGATTGGATATTTTATGTGGTATTTTCTGTTAAATTTGTGATTTTCCATTTTGTGTGAAGGGAGTTTGTAATTTCGTCTAAAAACAATCAACTTTATCTTTTTTCTCTTAAGGAGCTAAACTCAACCCAAATTTTGTGGCCTGTTTCTACACTTGGATATAATAATTTATCTGTAGGTATCAAATGATTATTTAAGATAAGAACGAGACGTGGTCATTTGGGTGAATAAGACATAAACCATTAATAAACTCAATTGCGTTATTGTCGTTCAACTGTGACGGAAACCATACATACACGATACTACATGTCAAAATCATATATTAGTATGTATGAAAGATAGGACCACTAGTACCCTACGACATGAGCTGCCGATAAATTAAATTCGTGAAGGTTCCGTATGAAAGTAAATGGTCATAGATTACGACCTACGTTATGTAACCTTAATTTTGGCTTCATTACGAGGGTTCAATTTCATTTTTGATGTCTGCCACTACAAAAAGTTGCACCGAATGTAGAACATGTTAAAAAAATCTTAATTTTTGAGCTAAATAATATGTTTTATTGCTCTCACCGTCCTTGATTATAATCATCTTTTAGAAGAAAGTGTCCCTTGGTATAAGTTTGTTTTCAAATTATTAGATATGTTTTTTTTTTCAAGTATGATAGTTGATGAAAATTCACCTTTTTTTAAGATAAATTATTATATGTATTTATTATTTTAGAATATAACTAATTAATATTATTAATTTGTTTTGAATTATGAAAAGTCAATAATGAATACACTATACAGAAAAGACAGCTTCATAATATTTTCAAACACAATGGATACGCAATTATTATTTTTTCCCCCAAAAAAGACTACCAACTTTATATATATATATATATATATATGTATATATATATATATATATGTATATATATATAAGAATTTTTCGGTGAGGCTTATAACTAAGAACAAAAGATAAATTAACATTTAAGACTGATTGAACATATCAGTGGATGCTAAATATGGCAAGATGATATCTCACGAAGCCATTACAACTAAACACCATTGCCTATTAGAGGTAAAAATTAGTTAGGTTTTACGATGTCTAAGTTTGATCCCTAAAAAAATTTAAGATCCAAACCTACCCTTGTGAAAGCTTGATATGATCAGTTAGTCTCTCTAAAAATATATTTCATATAAACATCTTTAAATAAATAATGTAATCTAGGTTTAAATAAATTAGTGAACTAATATATCAATGAGATTAAACTCTATTTTGATACTTAATATAAATTTTTAGAGAGTATTACCGGTATATTTTTTTTTTATGTCGGTAATACTCTTCTTATGTCCAACCTATACCCACTTTATATGGTGAAGAAACACGAGATATATAATATTTGAAACACGATGGTTGTTCACAAATTACACCGAAGAAACGCAATATATCTCATAGCCATGCTTTTCTAACCTTCTTGTCCTCAAGGTACGCAATTTCGCTGTAAAGTTTGAATTTGCTTCATTTATCTACACCACATTTATGAGAAAGAGAGTTTATAAAAAATATGGTGCAATATATATCGATGTACTTTTGTTTTCATTAATGTAAAATGGAAAATGATAACTTGAGAGTAATGCATATACTATATATCCCTTTAAAAAGAAGTAATGCTTATGCACATACTATTAATTAAAAAGTTTGGCTTCTTAAAAAAAATATTAACTAAAAGACAATATTAAAATCATATTGAAAAGTAAAATTGACATTTTTTTTTGTTGAAAATTGACAATCTTATTGAGACATTTTTTTTTTTAAATAACACGGTCATTACGAGAAAAATGAAGTAAATGAATAGAGAAGAATCAACGGTTGAAGAATACGAGAGCATCAGAAATTTTGTTGAGAGAATAGAAGTATTGACTTTTAAAAAATCAAACTAATAATTTAGAAATTAGAATTTTGTCCACTCCTTTTATGCATGACGTAAATACTCAAATCATTTATTAAAATTGTATATGATCGTATAAATTTAGTTTTAATTTTTTTTTATAGTTGTTTAGTGGTTATAAATTCTTTATTTAAGATGAATAAGTGAAAAAATTAGAATTTGAACCACAATTCATGTATATGGCAATTATCAACTGAGTTATACCTATGGGTACAATTCCCACGTTATTTTTATTTTTTTTGAAATACAATTCCCACGTTATTAATATTACAAAATATTAAAATATAAATTTAGTTTGCCTCTCTATCCCAATTTGTTCTCAAATGCATACATGCTAGTATTATTTACTTAGTTTAATATCAAATGTATATATATGCATACTTAGTTTAGAATTCATTCCCTACGTTACCGTCTTACCGACTTATTATATCATTATATATAATTCTGATAAATAGAAACTAATGGACAAACTTGATTAACATTAACATTTTATTTCAAAAAAATAAAAAACTTAGATTAACATTTTACGTTTCAAAATATTAATAAAGTGGATAGGTTGGGAGAAACCTAGATTTGACGTACAAATTAAGGTATTTCCTCTTTTGTGTATATTTTTCTACATCAATGCCATATAAGACAAATTTCTAGTCATATTTCCAAACAAGAAGTTAGGAACAAAGCTAAAATATCACTCCAATCCAAAGGATACTTTTATAGTTTTATTTTAATAGGCAGACGCAAAGGTAAACGATGGACGTTTCCTTAATAATTATCACAGCTTCCAAATCCAAACTCAAATTCAACAAAGATGACCAAGTCATTGAGCTGGCAACCAAAAATATCACATGTGTGAACCTTTGAAACTTAAAAGTAAGCCCATATCAAATATTCTTATATTAATTAAAAATGTATCGTGAAATCTTTGACATTATTCTCATATCAAATATATTGTAATATTAGCTGTGTAGCCTCATCATCATATTCACATACATACACACACGTCAACTAACACAAAATTTTGTTCAAACTTCAAAACCAACCCTAGCGTGCAGAAAACTCTAACTTAATTAATTTGCATGTTGCTACAACTTTCTTGGTCTTTTGCCTCCCTCACTAGTCCATATCTATCTAGATATATTTGCAAACATATTCATTGTTCAACTATCCTTATCCTTAGCTAGTCACCATTCTATAAATAGCTGCTATTGAAACCAAACTAATATAACCGATTTTTGTTGAGCAATTAAGACATGGCTTCTACTGGTGATCCTGAGTACAAATCTTCTTCAACTCCAGCTCCGGCTTCGGTTGGTGTTGATCACTCTAAGTTTGATTTGATCCTAAGGTTTCTGTTGTTTGCAGCATCAGTGGCATCAGTTGTTGTGATGGTTACTGGTAATCAAACAGAATTTTTCCAACCAGCCAAGTTTAGATACTCACCAGCCTTTGTGTAAGTTTTGCATGATAATATTTTTAATTTTTCAAAATTCAAATCAGTTCACTAATTAGTTTTTATTGTAACTATGAAGCATCTAATTAGTCTGCTAAGTTTTATGTTTGTTATATATTCTTATTTTAGTTATTTGCAATATTCTTTGGTTTCCTAGTACGTAGTTCCTACTATGGAAGATGGTCATGTTAGAAGTGTACACCTCGGTTGAAATTCAAACTTTAATTTGACACGTACGAAACTAATTCCATCAGCTAGACTCAATTTCAATAGGCAATTTACAAATCAGACACACACACATATATATATGTATGTATGTGAAGAAATTATATAAAAAAATAGATTTAATTTGGATACTAAGCTTAACAACTTTTCCATTTATGTTACAATTTTCTTCTTTTTTTCTTGAATAAATTGTTTCATAATTTATGAGACATAACTAAGGATATTGTAGGGGTATGAAATTATACGTGCTTCTCCTTGCCAATAGTGAAAATTATTGTCTGTCTCAAATTATGTGTGATATTTAGAATATTTTTATGTTTCAAATTTGTAATTTTGCAATACCAATACATCATTTACTTTTTAAATGTAAGAAGCCAATTCTCCATTTGATTTATAAGCTTTGCTTTCATTAAATTTAATAAACAAATAAATATTTCAAGTTTTGCAAGATGTGAACTAAAGAAAGACTACTTTTTTGAAGGCTATAAGGAGGCAAAGTCATCCATGATGACTTTGTTTTAGACCACTTATGTTCCCATCATATTAAGACCTTATTCTCATTGATATTAATTGTTTTTATCAACTTGCAATTAATTTGACATTTATAATGTTCAATAATCACAGATATTTTGTGGCTGCATTCTCTGTTGCTGGGCTTTATAGTATCATTACAACTTTTGTCTCACTCTCTGCCATCCGAAAGCCAAACCTCAAAACCAAACTTCTCCTCCATTTAATCTTCTGGGATGCGGTAATTAATCAATTACCCTTTTAATTCCATTTTTACCTTGCTATATACTATTATACTCATCTTCTCCTTTTAAACATTGTTCAATGATTCTCTTGCAGGTGATGTTGGGGATATTAGCTTCAGCCACAGGCACAGCTGGGGGTATTGCATATTTGGGTTTGAAGGGAAACAACCACACGCGTTGGCAAAAAATTTGCCACATCTACGACAAGTTTTGTAGGCATATTGGTGCCTCTGTAGCAGTGGGATTGTTTGGTAGCATTGTCACTCTTTTGCTCATTTGGATTTCAGCTCACAGCATTCATAGTCGAGTTCCCAAGTAGATTCAAAGAAAGTTGTGGATCATTCTTCTTCATACACATATATGCACTTATTTATCTTCGTAGTGAATTGTTTGTGAGGTAATTAGATATAGATAGTGTGTTGAGTGATTTATTAATGTTTAATTGACTTCTATTTTTGTGAATGTTGCTTTCATTGTGTCGTTCATTGTTTTTGTAAATGTGTGTAATTATCTCCCAAGGAGCACATTGTATTTTACATTCTATTAGTGTGGTACATGATTTTGGGTTATTTTGCTCCCACAAATATAAAATAGATTGAATAATTAACCAAGACAGCATTCTTTTTTAATGATTTATCCTGTAATTGTGCAAACCAACTATCTATTCTATGTAAAACGCCCACGAACGCAGTTTACACGACAACATCAAAAAAGGTTTTTGATGTCCATGTGACCTAGAATCGATCATAATTGAGGTTACATCAGCTACATTCAACAAAAATTCTATCAAATATCAACAAACGTTTCTATGTAATATCAATAAACGTGATGTGGCTGTGATTCAAAACCAGTATCATAACATGTCATGGAGAGTGGGAGACTATACCCAAACAAGATGTGATAGATTTTCTCTTCTTTAAAGTGCATTTTAACTCCTAACTGGAAAAGTTACAGTAGCTATAACAGCACAGCATGGTGCATGTTATGATGCAAAATTGTTTAAATTGGAAGCAAAAACAACAATTCCCGTAGGTTAGAAAAAATTTAACCACAAAATAAGTGCTTTCACCTACACAAGCATTGCATTTGCTACAATGAATGAAACAATTGAATAGGGCATTTTTTACCGGCGAATAACCATGAATGAAGAGAGCTTCTTTTCAAAAAACCAACGGATAAAGAGAGATTGTTAACAATACAAGTAGGCCATGCCGCAGCACTTAAAGGTGCTGTTGCTTTGCTCATCATCATATTATGAGTTTGACAATCACTCACATGAAAAATCTAACAGCAGCCTAATTTTTTTTTTTTTTTTTCCGTTTGAGTAGTAGCTTGTGTATACATATAACAACTAAATGTGTCTAACAAGTAACATCACCAAAACCTTTATCTTCTTTTCATTTTATATGGAGATCAAATATTCCAATGGAAAGAAGATAATAAGCATTATAATTTATCACTGTCCTGTCTTTCATGATATACTACACATGTAACATTATTGCAGAATTTTGTAACTATAACTATACACATACTAATAGATATTCACACATACTAATGTTGATAAATATGGACACTTATAAATATTAACACTTATAGTTGATCTCCCTGTGGCTATTCCAATCTCTGGGTAACCTGATAGGACCAAGGAATTGACTTATGACCAATGGCAGATATCTGAACACGTAAAACCTCATGAACAGTACCTCGACGAAGCACTCCCAAAACAGACTCACCGTCTTCTGTTGCCAGATCTGCCAAAGAAACCCAACGAAAAAGTAACTCATCCCTACCACGGTAGCCATAGATCCACCTACCAAGTTTCCACCACTTGACGCATACATGCCGATTTGATATCTCACAAGTCCGAAGGGCTTCTACAAGATCATCACCCTGCCAACAGAGACACTTGCATATGAAATACATATCACTCTGATCTAATCCTTCAAAAGGTTAGCTCGATAAGGTATTGTTCCAATCTGTCTTCTCTAAAGTGAGGGATGTGATTTAGAGAATAAGTTGTAAGATTATAATCGTTGACCACAAAATTATCAGTTGGGATTTTAACCGTTTCACTAATCACAATCTTAACTGTAAATCAAGCGTTAAAACTCTTCACTTCACCGTCTAATGTGCATCCCTCACTCTAAAGGGGAAAATCTAGAATTTTTCTTCTAGAATTTTTCTGGGATTCTTGTTGTTGAAGGTTGATGGGGATGATATGAAGATGAAACAGAAGAGAAGAAGATGAAGAAAATCTAACGTTTTTGAATTAAAACTAACGGAAAGGACCAAAATATGTAACAGAGAGAAATTAAGGGACCAAAATAAATCAAATTTTAATTAAGGAACCAAAGCGATACTACCTAAATAGTTAAGGACCAAAAATGCAATTTAGCCTATTTTTTAACAAGTAAAAAATCATAGTTATTTTAATGGAGAAGCTACCATAAACCAGAAGCTATTCTAAACCAGGCAATATGCAAAAGATATAATTTGATAGAGGCAAATGCAAACCACTGCTCTAACTTGTAAAGGGATCAAAATTAGCAAGGCTTTATATGAGATTGTAGTTTTGGAAATCACATGTTTTGAGTGCTGTGATTTTCAATAAAAACTCTATATATCGATTCCTTAACTAATGCTCTAAGGGCACTAGCTAGCAAGACTCTTTTTTTTTTTTTTAATAGCAAATGTTAGTATGTTAAATGCTATGTTAGTATTTTCTCCTTTGCCCGGATTCGAACCATGGACCTTTTTACTCCTTAACTTATTTAATCCCTTAGTTCAACCAATTAAGCTATCCATACTCAAATAAAATAAAATAAAGGAGGGTGAAAAAGGATGTAATACCGGAATCCCAAGGCTTGTCGCGCAATAATGCACACCAACCAAGTTAAGCAACACATTCGTTTGAGGTTTAAACAGGAACCTCTGGATGTCTTCCAAACCAAACCTTGCGCCATTAATAATTTCAAAGGCTTGCAGATAGTCTCCAACCTCAAGCGATTCATTACGCGAACATGCTTTCAAAAACCTCTCAACAGACCCTGCTCTAATTCCCAACTCGATGTGCCTCTCGAAGTACAATCTTCTCCATGTCTGCAATCCAAACTCCAAATAATTACACCACATAACAGTAATAACTAATAACACTACGCAAACCAAACCTGCTCAATATCTAATATGCCAGTAATGATAATGAATGATATTGCACATGATTTTTCCGTCTCATATTAGTGTCGTTTAAGGTTGCACAATTTCTAGGAAAATCATTTAGTGAGCTAATATATACGAATGAGTTCCATTGACTAAAATACCGTTATTGATGAAGTAGTTAGTAGAGTATTTAAGTTGAGATACTCAAAAACTTAAACAAGGGCATATTTGGATTGACTTATTTAAGCTTATCTATTGGCATAGCCACTCATAATTTCATAAAACTGTTTAGGTGACCTTATGAAAACAATTAATAGCATCTCCATAAGTTGTTTTCAGCTTATTTCCATAATCTCTTTAAGATGATTTACGAAAAGAGCTTATAGCTTATATGAAAATAATTTGACTTTAATTTATCTTTTGTTATAGAAATAACTTATATATAACCCTTATATGATACACGCCTATGCTATAAGCACTTAACTAAGCTATATATCCAAACATGAATATGAGACGTAAAAATGGATTTTTTTTTAGAGTTTTGATGACTACCCAGAATCCAAATTGAAATAAATTAACAAAATTTGGTAAAATAAGAAATTGGGTGAATCTAAAAAACAAGAAAAAAAATCATTGGTACCCAACCTTGATATAGGGGGAGAGAGAGGAATGGAGTAAGGGCCATCTGTTAGTGACAAGAGAGTGCCAAATGGAATCTGAGAAGCATAGTTGTCTCCAGAATTTTGAACAACAACCCAAAGCACACAAATCACGCACCTGGAAAACGTGAAAGAAGTAAAAGGGTGAATGAAAATGGAATTGGAAGGTGTAGCATGCATGATATGATATAGGTAAAATAGGAACCTGAAGAAGTGAAGCGATTTTGAAGTTGATATCTTCAGGAAGGGAGATGAAGAATGAACTAGAATCTGCCATGTCTTTGCATATGATGATGATGATGATTATGGAGTTGCAATTTGTATAACCAAAAGGATCAGTTGTACCTGTCCCTGATCTCTGTGCATATACATAACTTCTATAAACACTCAATTTGCTACTTTTATAATTTTCCTCAATTTAATACTCAAATTAATTTTTCACATTTTTATAGCCAGAGAGAAGTCATTTATCTTTCATTTTTTATTGCTATTATAGTTATTGAAAATAAATGTTATTTTCGTATTTTAGATGACTTAAATACTCACAAGTCCCAACGAACATAGCTTAAAACTGAGAGATACATGTTAAAAAATCAAACCGAAAAATACTATTTAATATCAAAAAGTTTTAAAATTTGTTTTTTCAATGTAAAATTTATTTTTTATTTTTTATTATTCAAACATAATACAAAAAAAGAGGAAGACTAACAACACATCTTCTAACACACTCATTTTGATTGGTTAAAAGTCACATGGAACCCATCAAATTATATGGGTCCCATATAAAATTGATGGGGTCATTTGACTTTTAAGCAATCAAAAACTATTTTTTTTTAAAGCATGTGATTTTTATTTTTTTTATTTATATATACGAGGTTAAAGTGAGTGCGATTATGTCCCTTTGAGTATGACTCAGTTGATAGGAACATATATTATTATAAGTTTGAGTCAGAGTTTGAATTTTGGACACCTTACTTATTCACTTTAAAAAATGTGAATTCTAACTACCAGACTATTTGAAAGAAAAAAAGGTATGATTCTTGAAGTTAAATTGGATTGTGGAAAAACCGCGAGAGATCAAAGTTTTTTTTTTCTTTTTTTTTTTTTGTAAAATTGAGTCTTCACCTCTAAAGTTTTATAAATTGAGAATATTACATATTTTGAGGTGATATTAAATCAGTTGGAACTATAAATAAAATACAATGTGCAGTTACGTATAAATAACACCTATTCTATTATAGTTTTAGGCGTGAGAGGAAGAAGCGTGAGGGGAACATATATCTTTTCTTTGATTATTATCTCATGTGATGTATAGCGTTGATCTTTTAGCTCTTATCTATCTATTGACAATTCTTCCATTGGGTGGTTAGTTTGTCTATTTATTTCTAACTTTTATATCTCTAATTAGAATTCTACGTGATTAAATAAGAGGTGCGATAATAACAGGTCAATATGGTAAACCATTTTCCATAAAATAAATAAACCAAACTTCGTAGGAAAAAGAAAGAAAAAAAAAAGGTTGTCAACCAGCACTGGTGAGTTTTTGTGATTTGTGCATTTTAAGCAATTTGTTAGAGTTCAATTTCTAGATTTTATATATATGGAAAAATTTGGTTAAAAGGTGAGGACACTTTTTATTTTAGATAGACGAAATGACAAAACTATTATATACTTACACACGCAAACACGCAAGTGGAGGTATCAGAGTTCGAACCCCAGTCATGACATCCGGTCTAACAATTTCGGCATTTTACCAGTTGAGGTAGAACTTGTGGACGCGAGGACACATTTTTTAATAGTGAAAACTTCGTAAATATGATAACCAAAAAATTGGATTGTTTGAATTTAATCGTACTTTTTTTTATAGGGAAAAATGCTTATAACATATCATTAATAATCAAAGTTTCAATACATTTGGGTATAGTAAAATAAGTAACGTGATTAGCGAGAAATGTGATCTCTCCTGCGAGAGTATGAGCAACCGCATTTGCTTGTCTCCTTACAAACTCCACCCGAGAGTTAACGAACTTAGAAAAGAGCAATGTTCGGGAAGCCGTAATAATATTGCCAAGATCAGATATGTCTTCCCGTCCAAAGTAAATTCCATCCTTTGTGGTTTTAGAGTCGACCTCAAAATCTATGTTGTCAAGCTGCATATCGCTCACCCACTGCATAGCGAGATGGAGACCCAAAGCTTCACCTATGTCCAACGAAACAAACGCCAACATAACTAATAGTTTTAGGCAATACAAATACTCCTCCTTCATCGCGAAGACAGATGCCAAATCTGGTACGATTACGTTGACCTGAAATAGCGGCATCGATGTTACATTTCATCCGACCCAGTGCAGGGGGCTGCCACTTCAACCTTGCTGATACCGTAGCAGCTGCTGTTCCTGAATTTAATCGTACTTAATATATCGGTAGTATAATTCATTAATAGTGGAGAAATAAATGGTAGGAAAATGGTTTATAGCACAACAACTTTTGTCGCACCATATGCATGACTTATGAATTTTTGTTTATTTCTCTCTTTAAGAAAGTCCAATTCCAGCCATCTCTCTTTCTTATACTCCAGTAATTTAGATGCTAATTTAGTCCTTATCACTTCAACATTAAACTTTGGTTACTGTGCAGTGTGCATGCCTTTGATATTTGAAAAATGGAATCACTATGTGATACATGGTACAAGGAGTACCTTGATGTTGATGGTGTTGCTTTGTTGAATTCACGCTAAAATATCTTCAAAGGATGATGCTACATATAACCAACATAGCATAGCACCGCTTCAAACTATATGGAGAGAATTGGTGCAAGCGGTTGGTTAAGAATATTTTGTAACCGTTATTATGAAATAGAAGGTTTAACTCTATTTTTGAAATAAGTTTCAGTAAATTTTTTATGTAGCTAAGCTTTATTAAAAAATTAAAATTAGAAGAACTTCTAAACATGAAATAAAATAAAATAAAATTAAGTGAAAGAAAGGTGATATTTACTTAAGGGTGTCGTTTGTAATGTCACTCCTACATCGTGGAAAAGGGGAAAACGAATGGTTTATGCGAAAAAGAAATTATTGCTGTGATTCTTTCAATAATATAGTTTTTCAAATTTGACTGATTAAGTGATTATACAAATTGATAGTAGTTTGATAGCATCAAATTTAGAAAGTAGAACTAGAGTTTAAAAAAAACTCATACATGTACCGAAGAAAGAAAAAGAAGTAACACGTAATTTTTTAATTTAAACGAGAGATGGGTATTATAGTTAATTTTTTTTAAGCCCATAATTTAGAGGCTCAACTCGATTGAGCTCTTTACACTCTCTAAAGTCCGGCTCTATTTGTAATAATCTATAACAATTAACAAACACAAACAATCCATACATATTATGAAATAAATAAATAATTTAGTTTACTGTTATTTTACCTCTTTTAAAAATCAATATTTTGTTTTACTTGTGTCAAAAAGTTGTTAAACAGCGTGAGGCTTGGATAAACAAGTGCTAAAGATCTTGTGCAAATGGTGCGACAAACTTGTCATGCCATGTAGCACTACTCTAATTTATAAGATGATGATTGCCCTCCATTGTAAATTCATTTTTAAGTTATATATTGCATTTCATAATGTGAGACAAGAACTAATTAATCCAAAAATACCCCATCCTTCCCATTTTTCAAAGTCAAACTCGTGAAATCTAGCTGTGCATCATCGACATTTTTACAAATTATCAAAATTGTCACTTCATCTTTCAATTAGTGGCTGTAGTAATTTGCATAGCGAGAAAAAAAACTCACTAACAAGTTGGTATTTAGAGCTTAGAATCTATGAAGAAAAAAAAGCAGTAACAACAAGTTGTGATAGTAGTTTAGAATTCTATTAGGAAAAAAAATCGATCAAGAACTACTTTAGACATGTACCAAAAAAACTTTGTTGCAGACAATTATCATAATTTATTTAAGGGTTATTATGGTAATTAGATACTTTCGACCGATTCGAACGACGTCTTTATTTAAAATTTATGAAGTATTTGAGGCAAATCGCTTGATTTCCACAACTGCAACTACAACAACAACAACAAAATGTTACATACATTATTATTATTATTTTTTACTAAACATGTTACAAGCATAGATCCCCTAAAAAAATGTTACATGCATTACAGATGGTTAGTTTTCACATCATCAAATACGGGTACTCACTAATTGATAGTTGATACTTATCTATCTTATAGGGATGGACAATGCAGTATGTCTTGGGGTCAGTTTATGCTCAATTATCTTACCAACCTTGTTTTTTGTAGCTGTCCTTATACTTCAACGTTTTGTAAAGCAATCAATCAACAAGCATAATCATGCTTTCTTTATACTATGTAACTCCACTTTAGCAATGATATATTGGAACACAAACCATATTAACAATGTATAGACACCGTATAACATATGTACACGGAAAACAAATCCTAGCTAAAGATATTTAAAACTCCAAAATGTATCACAACCGTATATGAATGCGGTGTCTGGTGTCAATGTCATATATTCACTTTTGCTCATCCTACTTGATTTTTCATGTCTTTCTACCATTGGAATTTGATTTTGATTTGGTTAGTATATATTTTTCTACTTTAATATTTAATCACCAAAAGACTCACAAAAATAAATCATAAAAATACTGAAATTCACAGTGGTAAAAAAGCTAGTCTTATTTTACTGCTGCTTTTTTTGTTGCTTTTTTTTCTATCTCTGTGTGTGACTGATATCACAATTTATGGGGGGTGTCTGCAAAATAATTGCTTTATCACTTTTGTCTGGTAAAGTTATGATATTTTGAATTACCATTGGCACATTCCTTTGATTATTACCATCTGCAGCTTTTAAAATTCAGTGGGAGAAACTATTATTAGGTTTTGAACTCTGGTGTTGCATGAGAGAAAATGTGGTTGTGGCAAGTGAAGAAAAAAATTAAGTAAATGTGTATTGTGAGACATGGGGTGTGTGTTTGGGAAAGAGGGTTCAGAGAGGAACAAAGAGATAGTGAAAGTTATTGCTAAGGTGGAGGAGGTTGAGTGTGAGGTTCAAAATGATATGAAAAATGAGCAAGAGAGTGCAGAGGAAGAGAAGAGGAGGAGACAAAGGGCAAGGAGGGAGAGAAGGCAATCTTTGAAGCCTAATCCAAGATTGAGCAATCCATCTAACCATATACATGGTGAACAAGTGGCTGCAGGGTGGCCATCTTGGCTTTCCAAGGTTGCTGGAGAAGCCATACAAGGATTGACGCCTCGAAGGGCCGATTCGTTTCACAAGCTTGATAAGGTATTATACCAATGCCTTGATTTGTTTTTGTTATCTTCATTTGAATTTTTAAAAATTTATTGTTTATGAATTATTGTTGCGTACAACTCATATTTTCCTGATTAGTAGCCGCTCGAGATGAGAGCACGATCTTAGTATTTAAACACAAGTTGTATTTAAATTGGACCGTAGTAGTTAAACACAAGTTGTACTAAAGAATAGACTGGTACTGCACAGTCGAAGACGTAGGCACAATTCTATTTCTAACATTTATGTTGTTTGCCATTGTCAAATGTAATGTAACCAACATTTTGGAAAATAGTAATATGGATTTGAGACATGTAGATTCTTCTGTTGTTTTGTTGTAAACTTAAAATTGAGATTCAATCTCTTACTTCTGCACTATTTTCCAATCAGATTGGACAAGGTACATATAGCAATGTTTACAAAGCTAAGGATACTTTAACTGGGAAAATTGTTGCATTAAAGAAGGTTCGTTTCGACAATTTAGAACCAGAGAGTGTGAAATTCATGGCCAGAGAAATTCTGATTTTGCGTCGTCTGGATCATCCCAATGTTATCAAACTAGAAGGTTTAGTGACTTCTAGGATGTCATGTAGTTTGTATCTTGTCTTTCAATACATGGAGCATGATTTGGCTGGACTTTCAACGAGCCCCGCAATTAAGTTTACTATATCTCAGGTATTGAAATAGTTACCTTAGGTGATTGTAATTGTTTATGATTTAAAAAAAGAATATTTCTTGATTTGGAACTTGTTTAGGTTAAATGTTACATGCATCAGCTACTTTCTGGACTGGAACACTGTCACAACCGTAATGTGTTGCATCGTGATATAAAGGGATCGAACCTTCTTGTTGACAATGAAGGAATTCTCAGGATTGCTGATTTTGGATTAGCATCCTTCTTTGATCCTAATCACAAACACCCTATGACTAGTAGGGTGGTTACTTTATGGTATCGATCTCCTGAACTTCTTCTCGGAGCCACTGATTATGGTGTAGGAATCGACCTTTGGAGTGCTGGATGTATACTTGCTGAATTATTGGCTGGAAGGCCTATTATGCCTGGTCGAACAGAGGTAAGATCTCTAATTCGGATTTGCTGTAGTCACAATGGTGACCATTTGATCGAGATCAGACGGTGGAGAAAGAAGCAGATAATGATTTTTTTTAAACTCTAAAATAACAATGAGTTTGAAATCTTAGATTGTCCTGTCATGATTCAACAGCCACCGATGTGCTGTGTGAATGCGTGGAATTTGTTACTCCAGCAAATCCAAATCCTACTAATTTCATTGTATTGTTTCTCTAAGGGCATCTTTCAAGAGCATAAGATCTACTACCTACTTTACTAGTTTCTCTTGATTTTCTCAACTTGTTTGTGAGGTTTCTGCGTCTTCATATTTTGCTGATAATATAATATCCTTCATGATTCATAGGTGGAACAACTACATAAGATATTTAAGCTATGTGGTTCTCCTTCTGAAGAATATTGGAAAAAGGCAAAGTTGCCACATGCCACAATTTTTAAGCCACAACAATCATATAAGCGGTGCATAGCAGAGAAATTTGAAGATTTCCCACTATCATCATTACCACTAATTGAGACCCTTCTAGCAATCGATCCAGCTGAACGTCAAACTGCCATTGCTGCATTGCACAGCGAAGTAAGACAGTACTCTAGTTGTTAAATGAATCTTGTGAAATCACATAGATCATGTATGTTGTTTGAAGTTTGACATACATAAATTGTGCTTGAATTCCTTAATGTTTTATTAATTTAACGTAAGGATCTTAGTTTACTGTAAATTTTTATTTTTTGCAGTTCTTTACAACCCAACCTTATGCTTGTGAACCCTCTAACCTTCCAAAATATCCTCCCAGTAAGGAGATGGATACAAAGCTTCGGGATGAAGAAGCTAGAAGGTAACAACTTAAATTTGGTTTTGAAGTCTAACAGTAACTTCATCAAAAATTTCTTTGTTCTAACACACACACATGCATGCATGACAGAAATTTTCTGAACTTCTAAATGAAAGTTTCAAATATCTTATGAATTCTCGTGTGAATTTTTTTTTGACATGTCCATATATTAGGTTATTTTTCCATTCAAGTCAATTTAGTTCACTTCTCTTCTTTCCTTTCCCTTTTTTGATAGAAGAAATTTTGTAGGAGCCTAAAATATTTTTGAAAAAATAATTGAAAATTAATACATTTTAGCATTTTAATTTCAATGTTTTATGACTTTAGGTTAAGAGCTGTTGGCAAAGGAAATGCTGTTGGCGCTAAGAAATCTCGTTCGCGTGATCGAAGTGGGAGGGGAATTCCAGTTCCAGAGGTCAATGCTGAGCTGCAAGCCAATATTGATGTATGTTACATCAGGCACTGTATTCATTTTAAAAAAACACTTCTAATACTTTTATTTTTCAATACTGCGGTAATTGTTTGACTCGTGTCATCACAGAGATGGAGACTGGTAACGCGCGCTAATGCTAAGAGTAAAAGTGAGAAGTTTCCTCCTCCACATCAAGATGGAACTTTAGGCTATCCTTTTGGTTCTTCATGTCATATGAATCCAGTTTTTGATCCTCCTGATGTTCCATTTAGTTCCACAGACTTCTCATATCATAAAGCAAATATTCAGACCTGGTCCGGCCCATTGGTGGAACCAAGGATGAGTGCGCCAAGGAGAAAGAAGAACAAGGCAGGTGACCGGCACATACAATCTAAGTCATCAAAGGACATAACAAGATAGAATTGTAAGAGTTTCAGTACAATACCAAAAAAAGGAAAATACTACTCGCGAAAACAAGCCTCACGAAATTGTACACAACATGTGATTGGTTGTTTCTTATCACTTATTTGTATCCGACAAATACAGAACTGACATTTCCACCACAGAAAGTATCGCATTGATATTTGTGAATTTCGTGATGGAAATGCTTTGTACTAAATATCATTTTTGCCCAAAAATTACAATTAAATATTCTTGATGCTGCAAATGCTGCTTCAAGAAGATATTGTACCATTTCTTTCT
>Ga0209282_1000614_pt1 | contig 17495 bp, 12 predicted proteins | sample Mtrugardesep15_FD_187529 | JGI IMG/M metagenome (GOLD analysis project Ga0209282, IMG submission 187529) | Root nodule microbial communities of legume samples collected from California, USA - M. trunc garden sep15 (SPAdes) (version 2) | ecosystem: Host-associated > Plants > Roots > Nodule...
TTTATTTAACTTTCTTTTTTTTATTTTTAAAAAGAACTTTCGGGCCAATGTTATAACTTTTTTTTGAGAATGGGTCAATGTTATAACTAAATTGACTTATTTTTGGAAATAACATTTTGAAAGAACTTTCGGGTCGATGTTGATAAAACTTTTTTTTGAAACTTTTAACCATATACAAAAAAATAAAAAAATTATAACCCTTTTGAGCGACTAAAACCATCTACTGTAATTATAAAAAAAAAAGAAAAGAAAAGAGAATAAAAAACAAATTCCAGCTCTATACTTTTTGTTGATAAGTGAAAAGCAAAAAATGGGAGCGTTTGAAGAATTGGCGGAAGGATGTATTGCCGCCGTACTCTGTCGTACGACTCCTGTTGACGTCGGCAGGCTCTCTCTTGTTTCGAAGACTTTCCGTTCTGCTGCTGACTCCGATGAAATCTGGGATCGTTTTCTCCGTTCGGATCCCCAACTCATAGCTGATATCATATCACAGTTTCCTTCCCTCGCCAACGCTCCCACCAAAAGAGCATTCTATCTCGCCCTCTCTAATCATCCTATCCTCACTCACGATGCTCGAATGGTATATTAATATTATTGTATTGAAATTCTCTCCATTCAAACGATGTTTATCAATGCTATTCGATTTATTTATGCAGAGCGTTCAATTGGATAGAAAGAGTGGAAAAAAGTGCTGCATGCTTGCTGCTAGATCTCTTTCCATCGGTTGGGCCGGCGTTGCCTGGGAAGATTTTGAGCAAAATCGTAACTGGACTTCTATGCCGGATTCCAGGTTTCCTCTTAACTTTTCTATTAGTAGTATCAAGTTTAAGTTAAAATCTGACATTCAACCATTTCAACTCCCAATTCACCAGTTCCTACTTATTGATTTATTTAAATTCATTGCTATTGCCTGTATACTTATACCTATTCCATTGTTTTATCTACCGGATCCATTCATCAGTCAGGTGGCCATGAATTCACAATTTCCTAAAATTCATTTTTTACTTACGTTTCAAACAAAGTATCACAATGTACTCAGGAATCCAGAGTTGGGCGTTTGGCAATGGAAAAAAGCTTTGAATTTTCATTTGTTCTTGTTGTTTTTAAGTGCCTACAGCCTAAGGCTACTAAGTTTATGCACTTCTTCTACCCCTCGTGCTTTCTGTTTTGATTCAAAAATTGGGAAAATAGCTTCATTTCATTCTGTTACACAAACCTTTTTTTTCTCTCTCCTAGAATCTTTGATGAAAAGGACTAGCACAATTGGGGGGATACAGAAGTGTCTCTTGTTCTTCTTAGACCCACAGTTTAGAATATTTGCATCTCACCCGAAGCATCGCATGTTATTGCCGAAATTAAACGAACCATGTTTAGTTAAATGAGTAAGCATGTGTTCAAGAATGAAAAAACTATTTTTTATTGGTATTTTAAATTATTTCAAATGATGCTTAACACCCTTTAGATTTCTGTATTCTTACCAATTGGCTTTAACTGGTTTCCTGTATTCTTATCTTGGGTAATTTTTGTGCACAAATTTTGGACAGGTTCCCTGAAGTTGTTGAGATTCTTAATGTGTGTCGGCTTAAAATTCGTGGAAAGATAAACACCCTTGCCTTGTCCCCGAATACTACGTATGCAACTTATCTTGTGTTCAAGATGATCGATGGCTTTGGTTTTGGGGTGAAGAACTATCCTGTGGAATTATCGTTTGGTGTAGCAGGTGGTCATAGTAGAACCAAAATTGTCATCTTGGTGGATCCAAACGTGAAATGCAGGCGGATCAACAAAATATTAGGTAGTCAGGACAACATAGCATTTAGATTGCAACGACCTAGAATGAGAAGTGATGGGTGGTTGGAGACTGAGATGGGAGAGTTCTTCAATTCAGGCTTAGAAGATGAAGAAATCCAAATGAATATTACTGGGATAAAGGATGGTTATACTTGGAAGAGAGGTTTCTTTGTTGAAGGAATAGAAGTTAGGCCCAAGGAAGATAATAATAGATATAAACTAAACTATGGAGGGGTCTTGTGTCTTGGATGGTAGAATAGTGCTTAAACTAGAACAAGTAAATGAAGTTTGACAGATCTTTGCCATCAAGATGTCTGATGGCCACATACAAATATGTTGAGAATAAATACCAACGTCTCGAATTTGACAGCTCTGTACTGTTTTAGTCTTTGCTCTTGGTCTTCGGTACCAATTTTGTTTTGAAATGATTCATTCTCTTATCAACACAGTTTCCTATCCTATTTAAGAACAAATTACCAACGCAACTATAACTGAGTTTTTAGCTTCTTATGTTTTGCCTATGCTTTTCATAGTAGAGGGAGATACGTTCTCTAATAGCAACACATCTGCATTATATTGCAGATCTTAAAGTGAACATTATATAAACAAATTATATGCAAGACAAGAAAGCACGGTATTATCATCTTTTTATTTTTTTAAAATAATTATTTCATATATTTTAATGCATATGAATAGCCGATACATTTTTTATTTTCTTATAACAAATATTTCTATTCAATTTTTTTGTAAAATCCAATTTTATACTATTTTGTCTTACAAGGCTTCATTGTAATATTCGCTTTAACCTGTACGGGATACCGTGGAAACTACAAACCATGTTAGGTCCAACCACGATTTCTAATATGACATTAGAGTCTCTGTTAAGATTCATTGGGTTACCTGTTATCAAGTTTTCGTTATCAGACCATCCACCGTTTATGTCCACGAACCAACCCCAATTGTGTTGGGAGTGAGGTGTGTTTTAAAGAATCTCACATCAGACAAAAGATGAGATGAATATGCGTTTATAAGTCTTCATCTTACAAACTGGTTTTGTAACGTTGTGTTAGACTCAACCACAATATCTTACAAAACACCTCTCTACACAATGAACATGTTGTTTGATAGACTCGTGAACGAAGTTGTCGCTGCTGCATCTAAACATCATTTGGAGTGGAATTGATGTTGCATATAGACTTACTAAATTGCTAGGAGATTGCCTTGGCATACCGAGAGTTCCGTTGCAAGCCATAGTCCCAACCCTAATTAACGAAATCACGCAGAACAAATGCTACAACACAACACACCTTAAAGGTTTCTACAAAGCATCTTCATGAAATCAATTTCCTGCTCATAGAAACCTCAGTAATAAACTTCATTAGGCCTCCCATAAATTCTCCATGACCATGCCTATAAAAGGTATCCTAGCTCAACTGGCAAAATGTCGAAATTATTAGGCCGGATGCCATGACTGGGGTTCGAACCCCGGTACCTCTACTTGTTTTCGTGAGTTTATAATGACTTTGCCATTTCGTCTATCTACAAAAAAATTCTAATTTTTTTTTTATCTTATAATATTATAAATTTTTATTAAAAAATATGAATTCTACATATGAGTTTATCTTAAATAAAGAACAAAAAGTGAAGATGAAATTTTTTCGAAGGAGCAAAGGTTCAAGACATTCTTATAGAAGAAATAAAACGAAAAATATTTAAAAAAAGAAAAATGAGGAAGTGTAAGTGAGAAGCTTCAAGAGTTGGCGCCTTGATAAAATGAAAACAGAATTCCCGCCTAAAGGAATGGAAAACGAGAAGAAATACAGAGCACTAATACCACCTGTGATATGTAGTAGTGAAACTGTAAGATTAAAAATGTATTCCTCCGCCGAGAAAAAACCTAACCCTAAAAATGTATACCACATCGGAGGTCTTCCCGTCGAATTTCCATACCAACCCTACGGTTCTCAATTCGCGTTTATGGGTCGAGTAATCTCAACCCTTAATCGAGCTCAGAAAGAAGGTCACTCTCACGCGTTACTCGAGTCACCCACTGGTTCCGGTAAATCCCTTTCTCTTCTCTGTTCCTCTCTCGCTTGGCAGCAACATTATAAACCCACCCCTCCGCCAACCGCCGCCTCCGATCCTCTTGCTTACGGTGGTGGATTTCTTCTCGACGAGGATTTACTTCCTTTAGGTATGTATCGCCCTTCAAATTCCAATTCATTTGATTTTATTTGATTATTTGGATAATCTTTATTTATCAATCGAACTTTCATCATCAGAACCTACCAATAAGAAGCTCAAGAAAAAGACAGTTCCAACTATTTATTATGCCTCGTACGTTTTTTCATTTCTTACCATTGCTCAATTTTTAAATTATTATCTTAGATTGTTCCACAATTTCAATGCCGTTCTCTATATCCTAAAATTTAACCTGTTTTGTTTTGGTTTTCTCATGTACTAGGAGAACACACTCACAAATTACTCAATTGGTTCGTGAATTGCACAAAACTTCATACAGGGTGCCCATGGCTTTGCTGGTAGGTTGAATGAAATTTATACAATAATGATACATCATATCCTTTTGAAGAATGGAAACTTTTAATTTTTAAAATTCATATGTTGTTTCATATGGACTTGGGTATTATGGTGTGCCCAATTCCCACATTGAGTAGTATGAGATGCATGCTTCATCAAGTATTTAAGTGATTGCCTCTCTGCTCACAATCATTTACAACAGTATTTGATGCCCATCATTGTTATTTATTAAACTCTTATTTAATATTAGTCTGTCATTTTGGTTAGTTTGTTAATCATATTGCAACTTATTTATATAGCATTGTTAACGAGATACCAATTAATATGATAAGGATTCTAATTTAGTCGAGGTTTTATGTGAAATTTACCATGCCATTTTGCTTGTCATATTTGCATATACTGAGAGATATATTACATAAAGCACCATAATCTTAAAATCACATGGATCTAGCTGAGTAATTTCCCCCCTCTTATTTTGCCAGGCATCACGGAAGCATTACTGCACCAATAAAAATATACGTGGCAGAGAGAACATAGACGAAGAATGGTTGCTTTTACCTCACCTTTTTTATTTTATTTATGACACTTTATTTATATTATGTGTACTGATATATTTCATAAATGTTCTCAGTAAACAACTTTTGAAAGATAAGGTTATAGGATGTCCAGAGTTCAAGTAAGTGTATTCTTATCCCCACATGCTTTCAATATATTTTTATACCACTCTTCTTGAAGTAACTGGAATCAAAAACTTCCCGATAAGCAGAAGTGTACAGAAAGTTAAAGCTCACCCTTCCCTTCAGAAAGGAGGATGCAATGAGGTGCATGACATAGAAGATCTTGTTAAAGTTGGACAATCGGTGAAAGGTTAGGTTTTTTACTCCTGTAATTTTTGCCTTTTATTTATTTAAAACTTACACTAATCCAAGTTAATCACAAGCATTGTATTATACCCTCTTTCAGGTTGCTCTTATTATGCTGCCCGTTCTATGTCAAATGATGCACAATTGGTATTTTGTCCATATAACTACATCATTAATCCAGTCATTCGGGGAGCAATGGAGGTGGATATTCAAGGAGCCATCGTGATATTTGATGAAGCTCAGTAAGCTGTGCATATTTTCTATTTGTTTGCAAGTTAACAAGACAGTTTTAGGATTTGGGTTAAATTGTGCTGGCTTTATTATTTCTTTTACAATTATTTATGGGTTCCAGATGTTTTTTTTTCACATCAGTTGTATGCAAGCCAAGCTAGAGCTGAGTTAAGCTTCGGCAGTAGCTTATATCGGTTTCTTCCCTATATTACCGACCTTTACATGTTTGCACTTTGCAGCAATATAGAGGACATCAGTCGTGATGCTGGTAGTGTGGATATTGAAGAGGATACATTGGACAGTATGTTCTGAATCTTTTATAGCTTCTGTTTTTATCATTTTAATGACGATGTTAACTAATTGGTCATACTTTCAAAAGAACTACAAACGGAGCTCGAGCAACTCTGTCATTCAGACATTGCAATTTACCTACCCCTGTATGAAATGACACAGGTAATTAGTTTAGATATTGGGTTTGAAATGCTTTACTATATGAGTTTATCCTCAGTGAATGTATATTTTACTGAGTACTTCTCTTCAGGGCCTTACTAGCTGGATGGAACAGAAGAAAACTACTCTGGAAAAACGCGACTTCCAGCACTATGTGTCATGGTAAGTTAAGGCACTTATCAGTCTCTATGCTTCTATTTATATTTTGTAAATATAATTATTCATTTGGTAATTTTTATCATGACACTCTAAAGATCCCAAGTATTATAGAAGTTGGTGTGCTATGACTTGATATAAACACAATGTAAAGTGTGATTTCGGAGAAGAGATAATAAGTTTTTCCATGGCATCATACAGTGCTAGAATATAAAGGCAGAGTCTATCATGATGTGATTGGGGATTACAACCAATCAGATACAGCTTGGTGTGAGTTCGGGCAAGCGTTTAATAAATATAATTTTAGCGAACATGATATTATGTAGTTGGTTTTAATGAAATTGAAATGAATTGGTTTATGTTTGAATATTTCTACGCCAAAAGAAAGTTTGAGTTTGATATTTGATATAAAACATAAACTTAGCACAAATGCTACCTTTTTATCATTTACACTCAAACCATGGCATAGACTCTAGAGAAAATCAATTTTCATTCAAAGTAATTAAACATTTAGTTTTTTTACCAAAATCGCAAATGATAGGAGAGAAAGTCACACTCCACCATGAATCCAAAATCACTAAAATACAGAGGATAATAAACAGTGACAATAAATTAGAAACCGATTCAGATTTAAATTGCATAAATTATTGTCCGAATTCAAACTATTCCTAACTATCTTAACAAACTTTGACATGGATAGGATAATATTATGATATAACTATAAGTTTGTAACTTTAAATAATCAAATCCAGCTGAGGTATTGGGAAAAGGAGATTACGCTGTCATGTTCTTCCACGATATAAGTTTATTAGAAACATTGTTGCTCTTTCTATCCTGACATGGTACTGTTTTATTTCTGATTAGCCTGGGTTGATACCGTTAATTGTAATTATATCTTACATTTTATACCAGTTTCACTCCTAATAAGGAACAAGAAGTTAAATATGCTTGGAAAATTACATTATTTTTTTGGTCACTAATTTGACGTCCCTTTACGTGTTATTGCACTCTTCCTTTTGATGACAAATTTGTGGTTGTTAACTAAAACAATTTTGTTTGAATGCCCACATTCAGTTGTAAGTTGTAACATTAACTGTCATGACCCAGACCTCAAGCTGTGACTGGCGCACAAACTGATACTTCTAGTCTGGCAAGCCTAACAAGTAACAACCAAGCTTGACAAACAAATAGAACATTAGATCCTGAATCAAATTTTACTTTGAACTATACAACAACAATATCCCACTAAGTGGGGTCTGCTACATGGATCAAATTACGCCATTATGTTCTATTGTAAACCATATTTTGATCAAATTCATTAACCTCTAAATCTTTCCTAATAGTTTCTGTTATAGTTTTTCTAGGTCTTCCTCTACCTCTTTTGAACTATAATTTACTGAAAATTTCGACAGAGTATCCCTCTGTTTTCAATACTCCCAAAATCAGAATCATGTTTACAAACAAGTATTCCCAACCAGAATCTCAAAGATAACATATATAAAGCTTGCACATCTCAAAATATACATAAACAAAAGGGTCAATGCTCAAACTTTGGATCTGCTAGCAGCCTACTACTTAGTTGCCTGTGAGTTGGAAAATAGAAATGGGGTGTTGTTGAAACAGAGAAGAAGAAAATGAAAATGGAAAAGTGAAGAAATGAGGGAGGATGGTCATAGGTTTTGTTTGCTTTAGTTTAGTTTTTTTTTTTTTTTTTAAACGGTGCATTTCATTAACTATGTGAGAACTGAAGGATTGCTTATAATTCGGTTAATCTTTTTGTCTTATTTGAATTGGTATTTGAAAAATATATAACCTATGTATCATCTAGAGCCTTGTAATAAAAGCTATATCCATGATTTATTGACATAAGTCGTTTTTATCTATAGTTGGACTGGTGATAAGGCTTTACAAGAGCTTGAAGAAGCAAATATTTCAAAGCAGTGCTTCCCTATCTTGCTAGAATGTGCTACTAAGGTATCTCATTTGTTTGACATGTTGTATTATTCTTATTTTTGCATGCTGTTTGACAACTTGATTTATTTATCAAGGCAATCAAAGTTTATACTGACTTGGAAGCAGATGAACCGCATTTAAGTGGCATGTCAGTGATAACATTGGAAGGTTCGGGATTATGTTTTTTTAACACACACATTTCGTTTTTCAGTTATTTACCTACCTCAGAGTATCTGCTATTATCAATGATCTTTATCAATCTCATTTCAGGCTTATTCTCATCACTATCTTATTTCTTCTCAAAAAATGGATCTCACATGTTGGATTACCAGCTTGCTCTTCAGCGAACTGTTAGAAAACATGATAGTAAGTAGTTGCAGTCCAACAATCAATAAAGTCAAGCAAAATCCCAAATGTCAATCTTGTTATCAACATGTAGCTAAATGGGAAATGGTTTGAAAACCTTTTGATTATATGAATCATGAATGGAAATTTTGGATGTAAAATTCAAATATGAGAATATAAATCATCAAATATTAAACATTTATGTAGAGAAATTTTGAAAGTTTTTTTTTTAATATTAAATATAAAGAATCAAATGATTTCCAATGTATTTATATTCTACATCAACTGGAGATATCGGTCATTTGCCAAAAGTAACTTATAAGTTTGGGGTAATTCTCATCAGTTGAGCTAGGGTTGAATTAAACCTAACAGGCTAAGAAGTTCTAGAATGATATATGGGTTCTTGTATTGATATTGAAGCTGTTGTTCATAATGCACTTACTCAGAACTTTATTCCGTCATCACAACTTAATCTGTTAATAAAGGAAAAAGTAGATTTGAACTTAGATATATAAAATGGTGTAGTTAGGTTGTGAAGACAAATTATGGCTTCTATTTGTATGATTGGGTAACTAGTAGCAGGATAAATTGATTAATGGCATTGTAAAAGTTTCAAATGGTAGTATATCTCTGCCTGAAAATTTATGCATCAATATGAGAATTGTTCTTTGATTCTATGTCAGGAAGAGCTTCTGGAAACTGGACACACACTTTAAGTCTGTGGTGCTTGAATCCAGCTGCTGTATTTAGAGATGTTGCCGATCTTTCTTTATCAGTCATATTGACTTCTGGGTAAGCGCCGTGAATTTGCATTCAGGGGCCAAGTGCCTACACGTTGAGGACATTAATTATTTGTATTTTTTTCTTTTGTTTCAACCATGTATTCTTGAGAGGCGCATACATGCCTGTTAAACAGCCTGATTTTATAAAATAGCCTGATGGGCCATATTGATAACGGGCCAATTATGTTTAGGCCAAATAAGTCCAGTTTCATGTAAGCATGTAATTATATTCATATAGCCTGCCCTGGGTTAATGTGGACCTGGCTGGCTGGGAAATGGCCCAAACCTTTTTTTATATAGATATCAATGGAGTTAACCTTCTCAAACGTTATGTTAAAATCCCCCAAACTAACATGATACTGTATTGGTTTAAACATCTCTTAAATCCATGCCATGTGCACATTTTCTGGTTTAGTCCTTAAAAAATTACTGTCTGTTGTAATTCCTGAAATATAGGAAATCTTCTTTTAGTCCTTGTTTTTAGTCCCTGTAATACTTGTCCACGCTGGAGCCAGTCCCTATACTGTCTCTATTAATAAATACGGTACACATGTAACAAGGATGCAATTATGTTGTGGATAAATATTACATGGACTAAAAATAACTTTTCCATAGGGATTCGAACCAGTAAGATATTTTTTTATAGGCAGTAAGACACCAAAGCTGGAAATGAGGTGTATTACACAGACTAACAAGTTATTTAAACCTATCTTTCCTTATAACCCCTGGGGTTCTGAGCATGCATAATAAAGTTGGTGCTTTTACCCAAATGCTATGTCTGAGTAGCAGAAATAACCCGATTTCTAATCGCATGTTCTGTGTAAAACATTTGTTGAAATTCGGTTCCAGTGAGGCAATGCTGCATCAACCATTTGTGGTTAAAGTTTCACCAAATAAGTGATCAATATGATATATCAATATCATATATTGCTGATTGTTATTTGTTTTCTTAACTGCTGCAACAGTTGGCATGAGGGTCAAAACTTGTATAGAAGTGAGTTCAGTTAATAGCATCTCTGTTTCGTAGCAATATTCTAGTATCATTGACTTATCAATTTGGGGTATTTTTAGGACACTGTCACCAATGACATCCTTTTCTTCTGAACTTGGAGTTAAGTTTGAAACTAATCTTGAAGCTCCACATGTAATTGATACTGATTCACAGGTCTGTGCTACTTCTCTCTTATCCTTATAGTTGATTATCTGTTGTCATGTTAGTGCCTGTTTTCTAAATAATAACCTTTTGAGTACAGGTGTGGCCTGCTATAATCTCCACTGGTCCTGGTAATTATCCTTTGAATGCAAGTTACAAAACTGCTGATGTATATGCATTCCAGGTATCCATCCTCAGTAACTATTTTTCACCATTCTATCCTCTTTGAATACATCTGTTGATTATAAGTTTTGGTATAGGATGCAGTTGGAAGATCTTTAGAGGAAATCTTCAAGATTGTTTCAGGTGGTTGTCTTGTGTTCTTTCCAAGTTATAAATTGATGGAAAAATTATGCACCCGATGGTCTGAAACAGGTCAATGGTCTCGACTCAAGGCAGAAAAGCCCCTTTTTGTTGGTGAGTAATCCTTATCTTCTTCCTAATACTCAATGATTTATGAAATAGATTTAAAATTGTAGTTTATGTTTATTTATTTGCCTTTTCTTTTGGCGATCCTTTTTTCTTAAAAATGCAAACCTTAACATTGTGAAGATTTAATTTCGTTTGTTGTTATTATCTTAAAGGTTCTTGTCTTCACATTGCTTTGGGTTGCATTAAGAAACTGTCTTATGTTTGTACTTGGTATGCAGAATCAAAGGGGGGAAGCCAAGATGATTTTGAACTTACACTGAAGGGTTATTATGACTCAATTCATCATGACAAAAAACCTGCTTCTGGAAGGAAAAGAAGGATTAAGAAAACTGATCTAAATCACTTCCATGCAGTTGATTCCATACAGGATACTAAGAAAGGAGGAGCAGCTTTAATTGGTGTTTGTCGAGGAAAGGTGCATCACAATTTTACCCATCCCTTAGATGTTTGCTTAAAAATTATGTACTTGCAATTTGATTTTCGCTACATTTTAGAAAGTTAGAAGTGCTGCAGTGGTACACGAGGGAAACAGTCTTTTCATTTTGATCTATTCCATTCCAAAAAATGGAGCATGAAACCATTCCATTATATATTTATCTAAGAATAATTTCAAACTTAACACTATGATTAATTTCTTGTTTTTATAGCTTTTTATATTATCTCTTAGGATTGGGTTTTATACTTTTAATTACTATCATGTTTTATTTTCCTTTTTTGATAAGAATTAGAAGTCTAGTATTATTATAAATTAAATTCAAGGCTTAATGTTGTGCATCATAATATCAAATAATAAACATAATCATATTTCAAACAAAACTTTATTTTTTCTCTTTTCTCCTTTATCTAAAACCTTATAAAGTAAACAAAAATCAACTGCAAAAGTCTTAACCAGCAAGTCTATCCAGCTCCTTTGTGCTTCATTTAATTAACATAAACTATGACTAAAACACACTTATTGATAGAAAAAAAACATACTGACGTGAATATTTTAAATGGTACAAGATAAATAAATATTTGCTTACCCAGCTTGTAAGATAACAAGTTGACATATATTGGTCTGTTTAAGTTTATTATTTTATTTGGTAAAAAAGCTCATTATTTTACAATTTTAATTTTATATAATTTTCTATTTTTAGTCTTATTGTAAATATTTAAATTTTATTAGATTATTTTTGTATCGTATATAATAGTAAATTAAGTGTTTATAAAGATTACATACCGTTTTTAAAATTATGTTTATTATTATTTTTAATTTAAATATTTTTTATTATATTTTAAAATAATATTTTGATTAGGGTTAATGTTGAAACAAGCTCCTAGCCAATCCTATTGGTTTTTAATCCAACCCTCCTATCAAGATAGAAATTTGTCTAGATGGACAAGATATGATAGATAGAAATTTATCTAGGTGGACAAGATATGATAAAGAGACAGGATTGAGTTATTCTTGTATCCTAATGACTCAACAAATGCTAGATTAAAGCAAAATATGGCTTACAATATCTTGTCTCTTTTATCATGACTATTAAATTGACCCTATATTTTGTATATTGCCTCAAGCCTTTACGGAACTGACTCCACTGTGTAGTTGAGACACAGTTTCAACATTTTATACCATGTTTTCTCTTATTCAACATATACCTTCACCACAAATGTGCAAATGAGCTCATTATATGATTGTATTTTATATAATGCTTGCAGGTTTCTGAAGGAATTGATTTCTCTGATGATAATGCCAGAGCAGTTGTATCCTTCTTTCTACTTATAAATTTACTTATTGTTCACTTTTAGGAGGGGGAGATATCCTGGTCTTATTTGGCCACGATGTATCTTGAGTTGATTAAAATAATGTATATATTCAGATTATTAAAAGAGAAATAAAGGTTTACTATTACGATTATTAAAGTGGTAAAATTGTAGCTAGCCTACAATGGCTTTGATTACGGATTATACACACCAGTTTTAATAATCAATGTAATTTTTAACTAAACTAAAAATTGTACGTTCTTGACAATCCTAGATCATTGTTGGTATCCCATTTCCAAACATGTAAGAATCCTTTCTTTTCTATTGTAAATATTCTTGATAAGGCACGTACAGGGGGAATGCATTTCTCTGACTGCCTGATTTATTGTAACAGGTATGATATTCAAGTTGCCCTAAAGAAGAAGTATAACGACACATTCAAATCATCTAAACAACTGTTAGGCGGAAATGAGTGGTACTGCCACCAAGCATTCCGAGCTTTAAATCAAGCAGCAGGTAAAACTTGGTTCTGATTTATTTATCATATTTTAACCATTTCTACTTTTTTAGCTATGTTGGTTATCTTCTACATTTCGCAGGGCGGTGTATACGACATAGACTTGATTATGGAGCAATCATCCTATTGGGTAATCATGCTGAACTGCCAATTATTTAAGTTCTTTTCCACATTTTATCTTGTTTGTCTTTTTTAGATTTAGAATTTAGAAACTTGTTTTAAATTTGGAAGGGTAAGGAAGGTTGAATTAGCCAAGTTTTCTAGAGTAAGGAATACTACCTTGGTGATTTTTAAATTTTGATCTTTGTATTATCTTGTTCAAAACTGATTCTTTTAAGTTTATTTTGGATTTCTGTAGACACCATAAAATTGGTGATTAACTAGAGAGCAGGCAGTTGTCTCAAGCCATCTTTTTGGTTTAGAATCAAGTTGTTTTGTTTCCTTGTCTTTTCCCCTTTTTGCAGTGTGGTCTATTGTTGAACTACGGTTTATTTGATATTGTTCTTGGACCATTTTTACCATAATAAGTGTAAATGTTATTGTTGAATTAGATGAACGCTTTCGTGAAGAAAGGAATAAAGCATTTATTTCGAAGTGGTTAAGAAAACCCTTGAGAGTGTATGACAGTTTTGATTTGTCACTGGAGAAACTAAAATCATTCTTTGAGAATGCCGAGGTACATGACATGACGTGTTGGCTTACTTTTCCCTTTGATATAGCCCTCCCTGTTACTTTTTTGGGTTTGGTGTGAAAGAATTATTGATGCGTTTAACTTGATGTAGGAGCGATATGGCATGGATGCAGTGCATGCCACAAAGAATTTGGACTTAAATGATGATGATGGTGTTCAAAATAAGGATGGAAATATGCGGTTTACAAGGAAGAAAAATCAGAAACTGAACAAGTCTAGAAATGGAGCTGAGAAAGAGACGTCGGTTATTGAGGATAAAATCTCTATTCCCACACCGAGTCCAAGCTCTCACAATCTTGGCAAAAGTCAGCCATCAGCTCCAAGGAATAGTAACACATACAGTTTCAAAGACCATATTAACCTCCAATGTTGTAATCTGACGGAAAGGTATTCTTGTTTTCCCCCTTGTTTTCAAACATTTTATTTTTAATTGTATGGTGTTTTTTTTGGCAACTAAACCTATTGTTGAACATATCTAGCTTGCGAAGTCGGTGTTGACCAGAATCCTTATTTAGTTATACCGCCAAGTTTGTGTTTTTTGGCCTTCATATATAAAAAATTATAGGCATGTCATAGGTCTACGGTGAATGGGAGGCCCATTAACAATGGGTGCAACAGATGAAATAGAAAGAAGGAAGAGACAAATTGGCCTAAGGTTCTAGGTCTCCGGGTGTGATAGAGACCCAAATGATGGCTGATAAAGAAAAAGTATAAGGTAATAAAGGTTGGGTAGGCTGCTTAATCGGCAAGTTTGTTATGCGTGAGTAGTATAAATAGTGAGGTGATTGAATTCTGTTGGTTATGCAAGAATATTAGAGTGACCATTATGGTTAGGTAGAGTTTTCTCTATCTCTGAGGAGCATGGCTGTGGGGTTGACTGGGATCATTTCCTTCTACAATTTATCTTTCATTTTGCTATTGTAAGAGCTTTTGCTCAGTTTCCATTCAATAAACATACAATTGGGCATTCTGAGTTTTGGGTGGGATTGAGAGTGAGGAAGAGGTTTTTAAAGGGGATTTTATGACCAGCACAGGTCCTGTTTGGATTAGCTTATTTGATCTTATCTACTGGCATAATCACTTGTGTGACTGTTTGGAAGAACTTATGAAAACAACTTATGACCTGTTCGTAAGCTTTTTACACTTTATGATTCTTGGAAAGGATAGGAAAGAACTGGTAGTAGGAGAAAAAGGGGAAGATGAGATCATGGGACTGAAGGTGGAGAAGGGAAACCACTATAATTGTACATGGGTAGTGTGGCAAGGATGACCTCACGGAAATCCTTTAAGTTACGGGGTTTCAATTTTGGGGAAAGGGGTGATTGAATTGGTTGACTTGTGCATCCCATGATTTTATCTCTGAATATTTGGTGAAGTCATTCTGTTTCAGTTAGTTAGGTGGCTCAGTATCTATATATAGAGATCCAATGCCTTCTCTTGTAAGATAATAAACAGTTATTCAACATTCAAAATGATTCATTCATCTTCTCTCTAAATCAAACAAGTAGAGAATATTGGAGCTTATTATGTGAAATTGGGGATGTTAACATTTTGTCCTCTAAAAGAGTTGGATCTGGTGGAAGGATTAGAGGAGTTGCTCCACGAAGACAAGGATTTGCTTAGTACAAATACAGAGTTACCACCTAAGAGGTGTTACCATTGACTCAATTGTTGAAGAATAATCTTATGTGGGGAGAGGAGGCCATGACAACATGGCAGCTTTGAAGGAACCAGTGGTAGAATTACTCCCGTTGGAAATATCAATTTTCAAGGTACCCTTTGAAACTGAAACCGATGCTTCAGGCTTAGGCTAAAATCTGTGTATGAAAGGGAACTTATTCCACAGTCTTGCATTGCAAAAGTGGAGGTCATTCTTAAAGGGGAATCATTTCATATTTCGTGCAAACCAAAGAAAGTTGAAATAACTTGTAGAACAGAGTGCTGGAGAGGAACTGCCAAAGTGGGTGTCCAAGCTCTTGTGGTATGATTTTGAGGTACAATTTAAGCAAGGGAAGGATAACCATGTTGCTAATTTGTTGTCAAGGGTGATGGACGTCTATACAATTTTGATTATTTCCAATTAGCAATTTAAGTTGATAAGTCCCTTAGAACAGTAATACTTTATATAACACTCACATTAACTTGTATTTATTGTGTTGATTATGGAATGAGAGGAGGTTGGTATGCATTAGTTGCACAATCCCAAATTAGTTGCTAATCGGGGTTGGAATTAACACTCACATTAACTTGTATTTATTGTGAATACAGCCTTGTGCAGTCTAATTAGATACACAGAAATTACAGAAACTACAACACCAATTGATCTTGCTTGGATTAACTATTTTGTTAAAATGTAATCTTAAAAGTAGAAATTTAAGCAGGATTTTACCTTATGCTTGTATGTCTTTCTATCATGTTATGGGTGGGGGATATTTGCGGTTTTCAATTAGGGGATGAACAACCGACCTTAGTATCTTAATTCTCTGCTGCATTTGGACAAAAGGTTGTTATTTTTTATATACTAAAATGCTTTAGATCTCTTATAGGTTCACTGAGGCATCATCTGTGACATTTACACATGATGAAACCCCCATTGTCAAGGAAAGCCCATCTTCACATATTGCCAGTGATGCTGGCAGCGCAGAATACTCTAAGGATGACAATTCTGATTGCACCATAATTAAGGCTTCTGATCAATTTGCAATGGATTGCCTGTCAAGTTTTCCAGTGTCTTCAACTACTGGAAGTAAAATATCAAACACAGTCACTCCCGAAAAGAGTGTAACTGCAAATAATATTCCAGAATCATCTTTGAATTTGAGTGTTAATTCTCACAATCAGAAAAGGAGAAAGCCGACGGTTGTACCATTTATAAACCTCATTGAAGAAGAAAACCATGACGCATCTTGTGTCAGCACTCCAAAATGGTACACAAAAAGCTCAGTGGAAGTTAGAGAGGCACCCCATGAAACTGACTGTAGTTTGGGAAGAATTTTAAACTCGCAATCTCCTCAGTTACCAACAAGCAATTTACCTGGTTCATGTTCATTAACTATCCCTCTACTAGACAAAAGGTTACTGCTATTTTGTTCACTCTGCAAAAACCCATTGGGACGACATGAGAACCATCTATCTCTTACATGCTCTTTGATTTCATCATCAATAGTTCACTTGAGATTCCTTATGGAAAAAAGACTTGCAACATACACTGCTGATGGTGAAAAGAGTGTACCAGTTATTGTTACTGATTCTTCATTTGTTGATCAGCGTGTTTGCAATAGAATACCTAAAAGTACACAGGAAGAAGGTATATGGTGTCCAGAAGATGGGTGTGTTTTCAGCACAATTTTTTGTCCCTTCTGCAGTAATACGAACAATTTGCTCGGAGTTCAGATCATGGCAACCAATTCTTCAAATGCTAAGTTACTTGACAAGGTGAATTTTACAACTAACATCAGACAACCTTATTTCACTTGTGCTTAAATCCAAAGTCTGATTGTACTTTTTGTATCATTATTTGCTGTTTCAACTGGTCCAGTTCCGGCTATCAATTCTTCTATTTGCTGTTCTTTTAATTGTTGCATTCACTAACATATTCACCACAGATATTGTTTTTCTTTGATTCTTTGGAAGTGAAAAACCAAGAAGCAGGAAAAAGTGCTTCAGAGGAAGTGGTAAGATTAAATCATACCGTTAGCTACTCTTTTGCATGAAGCTAATGCTTAACTGCTGTTGAGTGACAATAAAATAACCAATACTTTTTCTAGTGTAATGCCAAAAGCAATAATTTTATGGCTATAATTTGAATTGAAGATATGGAACACCAAAACTACACCAAATAGTCTTT
>Ga0209282_1000616_pt1 | contig 17494 bp, 9 predicted proteins | sample Mtrugardesep15_FD_187529 | JGI IMG/M metagenome (GOLD analysis project Ga0209282, IMG submission 187529) | Root nodule microbial communities of legume samples collected from California, USA - M. trunc garden sep15 (SPAdes) (version 2) | ecosystem: Host-associated > Plants > Roots > Nodule...
ATATGTCAAGGCTGCGATTATCACTCACCATAACCTAAACAAAAGCCCGTAATTTTTCTTTGCATTATATTAGTTTCTCCATTGTTTATGACCTGGGCGGTAGCACGGGTAAAAGTTCTAGTTTGCATTTGAATACAATTAATCAATAATATTTTAATTTGGCACATATGGTCAGACTTTCCGCTCACACCAACTATGACTTGAGTTCTAGTCGGGAATTCAGAAATTGGTAGGTTGTAAATCCTCAACGAAGTTTGTTGTTCTCCTTGACCTTGCATGAGATATGATCCCCTAATCTAATTAGGGACTAAAAAGAAGGGGCAATTGACCTTCAAGATCAGGAGAGCCATCAACTGAACTCTATGATTATCAATATCTTTGCAAATCATATCATTTTACTTGCAAGATCTTTCATGAACAACATTACCTCAAATTCAACGATCCGGATTCCTGCAATGACTTCAGTAAATTTGAATCTTTGAATGAACATAAAATAACTAGTTTTGACTATAATAAATCAGATTTAAAATGCCATTCAGAGTATAAGCCGTCCAATCTTCATCTAAAGACTTTGATTCACTAACTGCAGTATCTGTGTACAGGCAAGGAATTCAGATTCCAAATTCACCAAAGTCAAACACTATTTTCTCATTCTGTATATACTTTAGCCTATGTAAATTTCAAATCTGACACTATGATGAGTAATTTCCATTATCAAACTTGCAAACTGAGATGTATCAATAAGGATTTGGTTCACTGATTCACTCAGCATTTGATGTTTCTATACATAAAACATTTTTGGAAGGATAAGTAGAACTGGGAGACATGTGAGAATCGTTTATGAACTCTTTTAGGATCGGTATAATGGTCACTGAAAAATGAGGTAAAAAATTAAGGATGAGCTTTATATGACAAAATTAGTCCCCAAGCTTTCCTTTGAAGGAGAGGCCAATTTGACACTGGAATGAAAATTCATCTGATGGATTAAACCTTCTCGGTTCATGAGAAAGTAATTTTCCCATATCAAATTCTCTCTTCAAACAGCCTCAAGTTAACAATTTCTTGCTGTTAAAAGTCTGCAGTATCCCTTTCTCAACATAAACACCTTCTTCCCTTGCAAGGTGCTCAACTTCTTTTTGTACTCTTTCACCATCAACATTCTTTGGATCCAACAAATTACAAGCTACTACAATATACCTTCACCATGAATAAGTGCCATGTCCTGTACCTGAAGCGAGTCCGCCACTCTTGCACTAATCCATTTTGCACAATTCTGCAAACGGAACTTATATCAGAAGATAATAGAGGGTCATTGTAGTCATCAACCCAATAAGCGCGCTTAATGCTTACAGCAATCATACATTAATGATCCGCAATAAGTTAACACTCCATGTTCAAAGTTAGATGTAACACACAACAGCAATTTTGAAGTACCTGCTTCAATTTTCCATCCAACCATTTAGGCAATTACAACTTATTTTTATTTACTGAATTGCAATGCCACATTTCTATTAATAACTTGCTGAATTTTAATTTTTCATCAACAAGTATAACTAGCTATGGTGATGATTTTTTAGCAGAGATTAGGTTCATATATTGTTCTACTATCATTTCTGGAGACAAGTCAGTATAGTATCCTTTTTCTACATCCAATCCTTCTTGTGCTGCCAACATCTCAACCAAATTCTGCACCCTATCAGCTCCAATCCGATTAGGCTCCAACAACATGCAAGCTATTTCAGTGGAACCCTCACAAACAATCCCTAGTGTTTGCACAGTAGGAAGCCCACCACCACGAGCACTCACCTTCCTTGCAATCCTTCTTGCTGCAGATACATCGGTCGATAAGAGTGGTACGTTGTAGAGCGTGACCCAAGATTGCGCACCAATCATCGAGATGCCTTTGGATCTTGAAACAACAATAGGCCCTTCATCTGGTGTTTGAGGTAGGATATTCGGCATAGTCCACCCTACCCATTGGTTTCCCATGGAATTAGGCCGGTAATATCCGAGCTCTCGCCTTATTGCATCGAGTTGTTTCCCGGTTGGGTGTGCAGCAGCATAAAGAAATACAGGTACTGCATTTTCATATATAACAAAAGATGTAGTTTAAGTGTCGAAAAAATGGATGAAATTCTCTTGCAATAGATCGATTAAGTCTATGATATTATAATGTCCTAAAATTGTTGGATTCGATTGTTCTAAAATGAAAAGTTTACTTTTTTCTTAAGCAAAAGAATGGTATGCAAAGGAGGCAGCAAAGTAGGATAAGGCATTGCAGCATAGCTGGCACCCCACACTCTAACAATAATCCGCGTCATACCAAAATCAAGTACATTCTAACAAATTGATGATTTGTTATGCATATTTAATATTAATCATTAATTTTTCTCATTCATGGTTAAAATATTTCATTTCCTTCAAGAAAGTGATTTCTCCCGTTAGAATTTAGATACATTAAAATATAACCTGTCAATGAAGAGAACCTAGTATTATAAGTTTTCAAACATGGCTCTAAGGAAATATTGAATCTGTTGCATTTGTAGGTCTATTAATTGCCGGTAGTCTTATATTTGTAGGAAGTTAATTCCATAATCTAAAACTGTGAATATTTTGTAGGAAACATTGGCAATCATAATCTTTGTATCAAGGTCTAACCTGTCCATGACCAAATATTTTAAACAATACTTCAACTTATATCTCACTTGGAATTAGTGAGTGACATGAAATTTATGCTAGTAGAAAAAACCACCTACATATTGCAACACAAATAATGGTGCATCAATGTACAATATTCCACAAATAAAGTCCCTTATGACTTACCATTGAATTGGTTGCCAATGTCTGCCGCCACAGATTTTGCCAACCACGCTGCATCGTCCAATGATGCACGAGCAAGCGGGTGGAAAACAATGTCATCAACTGCGCCTAAGCGGGGGTGAGCCCCATCATGAAATTCAAGGTTGATGGCATTGAATGCAGCCTCAGCCATGGCCACCACAGTTTGTTGCAGGGGGCTGTATATGGCATTTCCTGTGCAGTTGTGTAAGACATACGATACAAGGTTGTACCTTGCCCTGTTGTAAGTTCTATCATGAAATTTGTGCACAACGACAGTTTCTGAGTTTGACCTCGCTGCTCGTTCAACTGCATCAAGAGTAGCAATGTTGCGTCCTTCCGAGATGAAGAATTTGCAACACAGTAACATGGAATGGTCTGCCGTTTTCTTTTGCTCCTACACAAATAGTGAGATAGTGAAAATGTGAAATATTGTTCTGTTGAAGAAGAAATAAGAGAATACATATATGAACTCTTATGCGGTCACAAGTGCTTATTGAATCAATAAACACTTAATCTCATATATTCAAGTGCGTATAGCATCACAAATAACAAACAAAATGAAACCTTAGTTAGTTTAATGAATACTAATTAATTTAAGAGAGTCATAAAGTTGACTTGATGGTTAGGCTAGAAGTGTTAAAGTTGTGATAAGAAGGTTGAAAGTTTGTTACTGATCACCTCCAGTGTATATTTTTTTTTTTGTGTAAACCAACTATTCTCTGTGCCCAACTTGCGGAAATTAATGCCTCGAGCCTTGCAGAACTCAAATGGGCGGAAATTCTCATCTAAGCGCCCTTGGTAATACAAAGATAACTAATTACTAACATTTGTGAAACCAAAAATAAATAGATGTTGTGGATGTCCCTTGACAAATAGGCTCAACGTTTGGTATAGTTTGTTTTGTTGGATGTTAAAAAGAAATGAACGGATTACTCTACATTATCTATGCAATTTCCTATAGTCAAATATTTATAGATTGGAAAAGAAATGAAACATTATCAATTTCTATCAAGTTGAGAGGATCCACTCCCTTGTTTGAGCGTTCCTACACCATGTGAATCCCTGTCATTCGCTATTATTATCATTTAAAAATAATAATTATACCACACAAATAATTTAGAACTTAGTCTTATCCACAATTTCTAACACACGTGACTTATTTAGATAGATATTCAAGTAGTTTTTCTAGAGGATATATATAAGAATTAAATATAAAAAAATACATTATTCAAACAAGAACATTATTGAAGTAAAAAAAAACTTGCAGGTTTATTGTTGAAAAGAAAAGAAATGGGAAATTTGAACATAATTTATTTATTCTAAGAAAAATATTTAGGATCAATGGTTTTAGCTCAACAATTTCTAAATACACCTGTAACAACTAATTACAGTGTTAGCATTATATTCTTAACCTGAAACAAACAACACTGTCATATAAACAAACATACCACTGCTGCCCTTTACTCTCATTTCCTTGGTCCTTTCCCTTCTCTTAATATTAATTTGGGTAACAATTCTCAAAAACAAGAAAGAAGGACAAATACACATGGAATAATTAGGAGAACATTATCTAGATTATATTACCATATATGTGTTTAATCAGTTAATAAATTAATAAAATGGTCACCATAAGTAATAAAATAGTATAATCATCTATATATAGTATGATCTAATGTTAACATCAGTAATCAGAGAAAGAAAAGGATAAGGAAAGAGATTTCTGACCGTAGTAGTATAATTGAAAGCCATGGCCTTCTCTAGCTGAAATTTGTGTTCACAAGGTGGACTTAAAAATGAGAACTTGTATCCAAGGTGGGGAGTATTATATGGGACTATCATTTTTATATGGTCCAGTACAGTTCAATATACATCACTTTCATCCACCCAATAGTGTCCCCACGTGGCGCCATGTCATTCCATTATTGTCATCATAGAAGAAAACAAGAAGTTACTTCCAAAAGCATGAACTGTATGACCTTACTTTTTTTGTTTTGTTTCAAAGAAAAGATAGATCAGAATCACACAAGTTAAATATGAAGAAGAGCGATCTTTACAAGTTAGAATTCTGGTCCAACATATCAATTATTTCCAAAATCTTTTACCATGTGATTTGCTTTTACATAAAAAAAAATGAGTTTAATTATGGTGGGTTGACAGTCCAAAACTGTTTTGTACAAACAACCAATTTCAACATTCTGAATTGTCATGTTTGGCCCATGTTAATTAAAAATATTAATTGATGTGGCAATTTAGAATGTTTTAATTGGTTGTGTGTGCAAAGTTATTTTAGACCGTCAACCCACCATAATTAAACTAAAAAAAATTCATTTCTTCATTCAAACTCAATTTAAAAGCCTTTATTTCTTAAATCCATCTGTCATCCCTCACTTTAAAAGTTTCTTATAGAAAATAAATTTTTCATAACGTGCAAAACAACAAATTGTATTTAATAAATACATCCCTCAATTTAACAAAGAGTATTCTGTCCTTTTCAATAAACACTTAAAAAACTCTGTTTCCACTTTACCTTTTTTTATTACTTACCCAACACGTAAGCCCACAGAATTGAAATGGTTAATTCTCTTAGCTGGTTATGCTTATTTTAATTGACAGAAATTAAGCCTATAATACTACAAATTTAAACCAACCACTGCACTATTCCATATTTGAAAAACAAACAAAAAACAATTGCTAAACCAGTAATTTTCCTAGGCACCCTCACCTAAACTTCTTAATAAGATTAAAAAAAATTTGGCTACTGTTGATGTATGATTAGTTTGTAGATAATAGACAAAAATTATTAAACAATAGACCTAATTACGACGTTGACTTCGAAACAATTACATTATGACTTTTATTTTTAATATTTGCAATTGAATACAATTAATTAATAATAAGAATATTTTAAGTTGACACAAATGGTCGGACTTTCTGCTCGCACCAGTTGGGACTTGAGTTCTAGTCCGGAATTCTGCAACTGGTAGGCTATACGTAAATTCCACCGTAAATCCTCAATGAGGTCTGTGTTTCTTTCTATCCTTGCATGAAATATGTTCCTCTAATCTAATTAGGAACTAAAAAGAGGGGGCAATTGACCTTCAAGATCAGGAGAGCCATCCACTGAACTATACTCTATGAAATATGAATATTAATATCTTTCATGAACAACATTACCTCAAATTCAAAGATCCAGATTCCTGCAATGACTTCAGTCAATCAGAATCGTAGAACGAACATCAAACAAGTAGTAGTTTCGACTATAGTAAATCAGATTTAAAACGCCATTCAGTGTATAAGCCGTCCAATTCACTTACTGCAGTATCTGTGTGCAAGCAAGAAATTCGGATTCCAAATTCACCAAAGTCAAACACTATTTTCTTATTTTGTATATACTTTAGCCTATGTAAATTCCAAATGCAACGGACTAACACTATGATGAGTAATTTGCATTACCAAACTTGCCAAATGAGATGTATCAATAAGGTTTTGGTTCATTGATTCACTTATCATTTGATGTTTCAAAACATAGAACATTTTCGGAAGGAAGAGCAGAACCGGAAGGCATGTGAGAATCATGAATGAACTCTTTTAGGAACTGGTAATAATGATCACTTGAAAAATGAAGTGAAAAAAATTAAGGATGAGCTTTATATAAAAAATTATTCCATAAATTTTGCTTTCAAGGAAAGGCCAATTTGACACTGGAATAAAAATTCACCAGATGGAATAAACCTTCTCAGTGCATGAGAAAGTAATAATTTTCCCACATCAAATTCTCTCTTCAAACAGCTCCAAGTAACTTTTAACAATTTCTTCCTGTGAAAAGTCTGTGTAGTATCCCTTCTCAACAGAAATACCTTCTTCCTTTGCAAGTTGTTCAACTTCTTGTTGCACTCTTTCACCACCAACAGTCTTTGGATCCAACAAATTACAAGCTACTTCAATGATACCATCACCGTGTGTAAGCGCCATCGCCTGTACCGAAGCAAGTCCACCACCTCTTCCACTAATCCGTTTTGCAATTCTGCGTACGGCGCTAATATCAGAAGATAACAGAGGGACATTGTAGTTATCGACCCATTTGGTTGCTCCGATGACCACAACACCTTTTGTTGGAATCACTTGAGATGGACCACTATATGGTTTCAAGGGCAAAGTGTCTGACTTTTGTACGCCAATCCACTGGTTTTCGCTAGAATTTGGTTTGAAATAACCAAATGTTCTTCTGATTGAATCAAGTTTCCTCCCCTCTTCATGTGCTGCTCCATATAAGAAAGTAGGAACTGCAGGAAATTCTATGATCATTGATTTGCAATAGAAATAATTTAGAAATATGATGATGAACATATACTAAAGGACTATTTCATAATCACTTTTATTATTCAACCAGGGAACAACAGAACATATTATAATGTGACATTGAAGGGAGATAGTGATTTTGGTCCTGAAATGAAAAATCAACCAATACAAAATCAAAAGCTTGGAGATATTCCTTTGCTATTAGTCGTGAAGGTTCCTATTAGGCTTGTGATTGATAACTTTATTCATCTTAGAAAATTTGTTGTTAATGTGAATTGCTCATTGGATATAGATCAGTTGCGACCCAACAAAAGGCCTAAAAGTTTGAAGCTGTTGAATGATTTTCGCATCTCATAACAGAAGTCATATATCAGCCATATCAAACTGTGTCATGTATTGGAGTTCTGTCGTGTTTCTTAACTCCATAGCATCGCAAAGTGGAACCTCTCAGTAATTGTTAGTTAACATTGTTCTATTTTAATATCAGCATATTTCTTATAGATTAAAGATGGTGTTCAGAATCATGCACACTGCTAAAGCTAAGTTAATACATAACACAGACTTTAATATTTGGCCCCTTTTGTGCTAAACGTTACAGAAAACACATAATACAAAATTGCCACTACCAATATGCATAGATGACCTTATCAAATTTCACTGGTATGTTCTTATAGCATGTGAACTTTTGCATCGAGATGTCTTTCTACCGGTCTTTTCACCGTTTGCCAATTAACAAAGATTAAGATACTCATAAACTTGTATACACAAGCTAGGACTGTGCTGTGTATGATTTTAATTCTGCAGCAGCATAATTCTTCATCATTAATAATTCAAAGTGGAAATATTGAAGGAAGTAACTTCTGATAATTGATAGAAAGCCAGTGAATTTATGAATGCATAATAACACAATAAGCACAGACTGGTAAATTTTATGTTTTAAGAGAATCCTCTTGAAATAGCCAGATTTATTTTTTTTTGCCATGTCTACATAAGCTCCCAACACCTTCTCAATAAATAACCTTCTCCTTTAGCCATATATTGGAAAAACTAATAACCATTCACTAACATGTAAATATACAAACGCATACATCCAATTATATGTTACCAACTTGCATCTATGTCAATACATTTTAAGAAGTATATATGTATGGTTAACCTTTTGTGGAATTGATTCTTACTCAAAGCTACAATTTAGAGCTTTTGCCGCTACAATTTATTTTTAGCCTCGAATTTATAGTCCTAGTTAGAATCAATTCATTCAAGATCATTTTTTGTCACAGCAGAACCAAACACATAAGAAGTAATACTATGATACGACAAAATGATGAAATGTAACTAGACGTCTACATCATCAATGCAAAGTTATTAAACTCATAACCCTTAAGCCATGCTATGATACTACTAACCTTGCAAACTAGAACCCATGTCACTAGCTAAACACCTTGCAGTCCTAGCTGCATGATCCAAAGAAGCATCGACCAACGGATGAAAACATATATGATCAACAACTCCAAGTCTAGGATGAGTTCCACTATGAACCTCAAAATCAATATTATCAAATGCAGCCTTTACCATAGCCAACACAGCATTTGTCAAATCACACGACTTTCCATTAGACATCAAATCCAATTCAGAGACAAGAGTGTAACCAACTCTATTATATGCGACATCTTCAAACTTGTTAATTATTGGTGCTAATGGAAAATACTTAGCAGCTTTTTCAATTGATTCCAATGCACTCTTGTTTCTGCTTTCTGATATATATACTTTGCAGCAACCTAGAATTGTCTTCAACATTTTTTTTTTCTTTTCTCTTTGTAATTATACAATGAAACTATTCAACATTGTGGAATTAGACAGTTGTACCATAAAACATGTACCTTAATTCATTTTACACCACAAATACATCAACAAACAAAACCTTATCAACCTAGGTGGTCCACAATAGAGCATGCTTTACAACCATTGGATCAAGTGGGTCAATGAATTTTATAGTAAAATCATACGCACCATATATGAAATCATATTAATCATAGACGAGAGTGCAAAGTTTCAAATTTGTATAGTAAGAAAACCAAAGGAAAAAATAACAGATTGAAAATAAAATAATACGAAATTACCTGATTCAGTTATGTTGGGAGAAGAAACAAAGAACCTCAACTTTCACGAATCAGAAACCAAACCAAAGAAATATTTGTTGATTTATGCTTATTTACACCCTCTTAATTTCTTGTTACACCCCCTCTTATAGAAATGAAAAATTCTAATTCCCAAATTATCCCTTCTCCACTATCTTTTTTTAAATAACAAAACAAGTAGAAAAACCCTATAAAAAAATACAAGGAGAAATTGTCGAGTTTGATGATGTAGGCTCGTGACCTAAGTAAAAGCATTAAGATATTGAAAGATATTTAAAAAATAATAATATTTTTTAACGTGTGCAAAAAAATATAAATTGAACATTTTTTTTTAAAGAAAAATATATATTGAACATAACACTTATAGTTTCATCATACACTGTGCATCTAATATATGCAAAAGAATTTTCTTTTATTTTGTTAAATTTTTTATTCTCATATATATGGGTCTCTCTTGCCCATGTTCAAATGTAAAAAATAAAAGTAAAATCTTACTTTCAATTATTTTGTGTTTTACGTATTTGAACTTGGTTCAAGTATGCCTACGTGGACTAAATTTAAGTATGTTGTAAAACTTGGTTTACATACCACTTGTAAATTTTCAATTTCTAAATCTTACTTAAACTCAATTCATGTGTGTTTATACAAATTCAATTCAAGTATTTATGTAAATTCATTTTATGTGTCAAAAAATGTAAATTCATTTTAAATACTTTTACACAAACTCATTCAAGTACACTTTTGCAAACTCAATTTAAAAAACTTTCAACATGATCAAATTCACATATAAATTGGAACATATATGTCATCTCAGGACTATGTAAACTAAATATAGGTTAAAATAAATAATTAGTTTCTATTGTAGTATACTAAAAAGAACATATTGTTAAAAATTTACTAAAATAAAGATTAGTAGCTATGGAATTATCAGTTAAAATAAAATAAATAATAAATTTGTCAATAAGTAAAAGTTATTATCCCAGTATATGTTGAAACTCAAATTTTAAAACATAATGTTAGCATCTATCAAAAAATAAATAATTAAGTGTTTCTCTTAGCAATAAAAAAAATGTTAGCAACACAACTATATATTTTGTACCGTTAATTACAAAACTAATTATAATAAATTACACGTAACAAAATTATGTAGTTTTTTTATTAAAAAAAAGGAAAATTATGTAGTTGTTACGATTGCAACTATATGAGTTTGATAAAGCACAAAAAAAAGTTTGATTTCTTTTAATATCTAAATATCTACCGTGCACAACTGCAAAGACTGATTTTCGAGGGGTTAGACCGAAATAGATGACAAAACTCTTGCTCAAAAGATTTAACATTGTTGCATTTCGAGAACTAGATTGAAACTCAAAACCTCTAATTAAGCTGGAAGAGATTCATTATCATCTCATTCAAGTGTTCTTGGTAAAAAGTTTGAGTTTGATATATATAGCACAAATTCCTTTTTGAAGGGAAAAATGTAGAAGTAAAATATAGTCTAGCCACAAGAAGTGCAAAGATTAGACCAAAAATATCACAATGCTTGTACTATACACAAGAAATCACCCCACCAAATATGATACTGCATCAAAACTACAACACAAGCAAAAACTATATATAACCAAATAATTAAACAATCAGTGACAAATGTATTCCAACTAATAAGGCATGCATATATTTAGTAAATATTTCTCAAAAATATGGAGAAATAAAACTTAAGGAATGTGCATTAAAATAAGTAAACTAATCCTACATGTTATAGGTTTGATCTGAGGACCATGTATACAGTAGAAAACTTGCAAAATAAGCAACATAAGTCAATCTATATTTTCTGTTTGTCTAAACTTCTACTTCTAATTTATATGAAGATATTGTCATATGTCAGTTTTCCTGATCTATATCTACATAGAGACCTATGAAGTAATCCCTAGCAGTAAATCCTGCAGTTGATATTTCCTCTGCCAACCTTCAAATTGAACCAGGCTGCACTTTACACTGCTTTCTTGAAGCTGAAAACATATATAGTGATAAAATCAACCATAACTAAATTAAAATGATTTTATGTCTAATTGTAAATAAGCATAAAAGCAATGAATACAAACAATAATAACTAGCATACCTCAACAATAGATATGTTATGTAAAAGATCATAAAACTCTTCTAAGAGTTGCTTCTCTTGTGTAACAACTTTTGCCAATTCTGATAGTATTGCAGTAGTCTTGTCAACCTGTTGACACATAAATTTTTCCATATGAATGCAGCCCTCAGAAAACAAAAGATATATTTGGACACAAAATTTGACAACAATAGTTCAAATATATAGTTAATTACGTTCAATAAACAACTCATTAATCATCCATTGAACCTAATTAACCACAATGTTTAGCGTCATTAACCACGATTTGCATGTTTTCAAATATACATTTGATGTACTGACTATCCAAATTGTGTTCAAACATACTGTCAATGACGTTTACAAATTTAAAATCATGGTTAATTATGTTCGGTGGATGGTTAGGGAGTTGTGAAACCTTGTCATAATCAATTAATCGTCCACCGAATGCAATTAACCATTTATTTGAATTGCATCAACTATCCAAATTATTGTCAAATTTAAGTGCCAAAATTACACAAACCATAATTAATGACTAGCTCAATGTGTAAACAAACTTACTGCAGGTGAAAAAGAAGTTAACATTGACTTAATGGAAGCTGTGAGATCAGAGGCCTGACGGATAGCAATGGATGTAAATTGTATGTTCACCTATAAGTTAAGCATAAAAAAAATCATGTCAATGCACCATCCCTATCATGAATTCATGATCACTTAGACATGATATTTGAAATTGTAACAGTCGGTCAATTTAATCCCTCAAGTTTGCGAAATAGTAATTTAATCCCTTAAATCGAAAAATATCACTTAGACTCTTTGCTCGGCATGTCGATGTACCTTAGCACCTTCCAGAAGAGGAACTCTGCACACAGCAGAATGTAAACACTCTTTGGTGGCTGTAATTGTTGATACATGTTGCCTTTCCATGCTTCCCCAAGTTTCTAATAATTTTAACTGCCAAAAACAACAATATATCAGTTATGAGGATTGAATTAATTACAAAAACAAATTTGGTAGATATTAATCAAAATTAGGTTTACTACTTACTTGGTAATATAAGATAAAAGCTTTTTTCATTTCAAGCTTTTCTCTTGCAAACTGTATCTTCTTTTTCATCACAGTATTTCTGAACTTGGTGAGACCATCCCAGACACATATCAAATTGCTCTAAAAATATTCATAAACCAAGATAATGTTAATTCAACTTCTCATTAGCTATAAAGATCACATAAAGAAAAGAGACATAATGCATTTAGATTTAGCTTATTCGCCACTTATCTTGTCGTATGGCATAAACTTTGTTTTAACAAGATTATAAAAATAGTTAATGACATGACATCTTAGTAACCTAGTTTCTGTTTATTTCAACAAGTGTTCCAGACAACTTATGGAAACAACTTACAACTTACAGAAGTGCTTATTCGATAAAAGTTCATTAAATATGTTAGACAAACAAGTGTACCTCGGTGTGGCGAGAAATGTTTGCATTCACAATTTGTGCTCTAGCGTTTGCATATCGCCACTGAATCAAACGATTATCAAGCAAACGAAGCTTATGAATGTCTTCATTGTTTCCAAAACCATTCGACGGTGAATTAAGGCCAACCAATTTTTTACTCTTGAAGAAATCAAAACCAAAATTGAATAGTTTTTCAACTCCTTTCGCCTTCGTGGGGCTCGAAAACTCTGACCTCCCTGGCGACAAAGCCCATTGTGATTTCGAACTCTTGTACCCCGTAATCGAATTAGTCCTCTTCATCATCGGTTTCAACGAATCACCGTTCAAATTCCCAATGTTAGAATCAGAAGCTCCTCTTCTAGCCCTTCTCAATGTTACATCACTCATCAACCTTGTAGGAACTTCCGCCACTGATTTTCTTGCCGGAGAAGCCAAGGCTTCATCGTTGGATTCGGTATCAACCGAGCTAGTTATGCTTGAATTTCTCTTGAATAGTTTAGCATTTTCATCTAAGGAAAACCTTCCCGGAACAATGCCTGAACCATTATTAGAATTAAGCTTCTTCAATGAAGAAGAAGATGCAAGTTTTCCTGTGAATCTTCCAGAACCACCAATTCCTCTTGGTTGATCATTTTCAAACGTCCTAATCTCTCTACGACTCTTTTGTGAAAGAGTGAAACTAGTTTTGTTGTGTTTGTTTTTCTCATTTTGTTCTATGATTCTATCTTCGGTTATGTGATCAGCAAGTGTACCGGACTTATTTTTCGCGGAAGAAGGCCAAAGCTGACGACGTAAAACTGATTCTTCAGCTGTTATTTTATGTCTTCGATCATCTTCCAAGCTCCGAACCGATGACTTACGTATGACAGAGGAAGGGGAAGGAAATTCAGTAGATTCTACGGAGGTGGAAGGCGAGGGAAGAAACCTTCTTTGTTGATGAGGGTTCACCGGAGAAGTGTTTCGTGCCTTCATCGGAGACAGAGAAAATTTCCCGTTGCGTTGGAGTTGCCGCTGTTATTAGGGTTTTATATTGAGTCTAACTCGTCCTTAGAGGTTTTAAGGTTTGAGCGTGTCACTTGGGTTTTATCAATATATTTGTTAGTGTTGTTGCTATTTTGCAACGGTTAAGAGTTGAAATGGTAAAATGTGTATAAATAGGAATAAATAATTATTTCGCCGGCCCTTTAATGTTTACTTTTTTGTGTGGGATAGTGAAAGATGAAGTTGATTGAGGAGAGTGGAAATGTACAATACAAATGGAAGAATTAGGCTTCTTCTGTTGGAGGGGTGAAAAAAACTTGAAATTTCTGGTTAGTTTTAATGTCTATCTGCCATTTGTTTGAAAATTCGTAAGAGTTGAAATGGCCTTTAGTTAGTTGCATTAGCATTAAGCAATCTAGTTGGTACTTGGAGTACAAATTGTATATTTTCTTACAACTATATCTCATGTTAACAATATTTTAAAAGAAAATATTTTTCAAACACACATACATCATATAAAGATGGAAAAGACTTGAATGAGTAGAGGATTTTGTCACAGGCACATAAAAATACATATTATTTAATTTTTAAAGGATATTGCTAACTGTTGTTCCCTAGACACTCGTTAAGGAATCCAAAAAAAAACAATTTGTCTTAAAAATATAAGTTGTTACTTTTGATTAAGTAATAATTATATATTTTTTTTAATAAAAACTTACTCTTTATTTTTTGCTTAATTAATGCCCTTGAAGCACTATTTAGTATTCTCCTTCTTAAAATTGCAAAATTTAATCTAATTCCTCTTTGTGTTGCTATTTGCACCGACCAAAATGATATCAAGCTAATAGTATTCAATGTGTATACATTTGATAACCCTTCGGTTTTCATTCTATTGACGAATTCGTTTTTTTATGTAGTTTATTAATCACTTGAATTCAATTGTTTGGTTGATAATAAATTTAGCTAGCTTGACCAAAAGAAAAATTTAGCTTGTGAAACAAATTTGATTAATATTTTACAATTTTAGAAATTATTTTATAATATTGATAATATAAAGAACTAGGTTGACAAAATACATTTTCAATGACTAAATTGAATATATTCACTAACTTTATTTTGGTATCCTTTCTATTTTGGTATGTGTGTATACTACTTTTTCTTTTTTAACCGACTCTTGTTCTCTTGGTAATATGAGAACTTGTTGGTAATATCCAATGGAGTTTTACTACTGGATGAAAGTTTGATTGGAAGATATTTTTTTAGTTAAAATAAATGAATAATTTTGCAGGAGGTAATCCTATTGTAGAGCTTAATAGCTTACCTATATGTATGGTGGATGGGTCAAAACTTAGTTTAAAAGTTAAAAATGACCTTGAGCAAGCAACCTTTGGCTTAAGCTAAATATGCATACAGGCAAATATTTTCTCTCTTTGACAACGTATAATTTGTAAGCCAGCCACAAAGTAGTTTTCATTGATGCTCCTCCTTCTTTGCTAAGCATACAAGTTTCTACCCTTACACGAAAATTTGTTTCATATAGTTTTAGACATATAGAAGTCTTTTGCTAAGCAAGAAGTACAAATGTGCCACTATGGCTGGGAACTACCATTTGATTGTCAAATATAATAATTATAACTTCTATTAGAGACGTTATTTAACGCAAACATTATTGGCCACCTTTTTTACATTTTTAGCCAACTCTGATCATACATGTTCTATCTTATCCTGACCACCAAACGGTCCTAAAACTTGACTATGAAGGTTGTGATAGCTAACTAACATGTGCCATTGGTAAAGTGCATCTGATCTTGCAATGAATAGTAGTGGTACTAGTTGACAATAAAAAGTTTGCTATAATCACGAAGAAGAAACCATGAACTAATATTGTCTAATAGTGAAATTAATGCTATAGCGACCAAACATGTTTGACGATTTTCAAATTGAACAAGCATTTCTAACTACAAAATTAATACCTCAATTTGCTTTTGCTTTTAAGGATCACTAAGCCTCTCAGCTCCACAAGTTAATAACGGTTTCACTGTTGAAATAGAGAATTGGGATGGTAATTGATGTATTCCCCACATACCAACTGTGACTAATGTTTCTGAATCTAAATTTTCCACTAATTAGGTTTGAACTTTGAAGTTCAAATTAAAGCTTGATTCAAAATCAATGAAATTAAGTTGCACCGTTGCAACAAGGGATAAGAATAGTTTGGTGGCTGAGGTGGAAGAGTGAGGGAGGAGTGCAATGATAAGGATATCAAGAGTTAACTCTACCTTCAACAAAAACTAACAATACCAACATTTATTGTTTTATAAAAATTATAATATATGTCAATTACATTCTTTTTTTCTCCGTTCAACCAAATCAAACACATCCATCCCAAACATACATCTACGTGCATCAGGATCAAACGGCACTCTTATAAAAAGAGAGGAGTATAAGTATTTCTAGTATAACTATAGAATATATTCATAAGTAAGAAAATTGAGATAAACAAAGTGCCACATAAAGAGTCTATATTTTGATGTTCAAATAACATGATTATATAGCATCCATCTGACTCCCTTGGGGTTAGAGATTCTCCGCTTTCAAATAGTCGGAACATTGGTGACTACTGATTAAGATCAGTAATTTCAATTAAAAAAATAAAAACACACTAGGAGGAGAAATCAAGAAACTATGGTAGATATTGGCTGCTCATTTCATCTTTGAAATTTTTGCCGACTTAAAAGCAAGATACACACCCACTAGAGGGAGAAAACAAGACAAAACTATAACATAATTACAAGAATGAACAAAAAAAAAATTGAAGAAAGAACCAAAAAAAAACTTATCAACAATTCTGACAATAACGCTACCAGAACAGAGAGAATCAAGATTCCGTATTCTACATCAAATGACCTAGGCAATCACCATTATTGGTTTCATCATCATTCATTAATTAGGATTCCAAAACTTTAGCAACTGTGCCAATAATCTAATTTATTTTTTGGTTAAATATGTTTTTAGTCTCTATAAAATTGAAAACTTCTAAGTTTAGTCTTTACTTAATTTTAAAATATTTTTTAATCTCTACAAAAAATATTTACTTATAATTTTAGTCCTTGCTAAAACAATATTTTTTAATTATACTTAAACTTTTTGTGCGATTTTTTTTATACAAATTTATGACACTATGAAATGTTCATTAACTAAAATTTAGAATTTTTTAACAAAATGAATTAAATATGAATTTTTTAAAACGACAAAAGTTAAAAGAGAAAAGTAACAAATATACGAAAGTAAAAATCAAATTTTGCGATAATTTTTTGCAGAAGAACTTTTAGTAATGTTCTTAACACGTCTGCAAAAGATTGTTCGAAAACTTAACAGCTTAAGCATAATTAAACAAATTTGAATTGAGTAGGGATTAATATTGAGTGCAATTTTTTTTTATAGAAACTAAAAATACTACTCCCTCCGTCCCATAATAACTGAGTCATTTTCTAAAAAAAAGTGTCCTAAAATAACTGAGTCATTTCACTTTCCAATACAATATTAATTACTTTTTTCTCTTTATAACTCTAATTAATATTACTTTCATCATTCTCAATATTAATGCACCAATACTTAACAAGAACACTTAAAACCACTTTTCTCTCTCCTTTATTTATACATTTG
>Ga0209282_1000617_pt1 | contig 17493 bp, 8 predicted proteins | sample Mtrugardesep15_FD_187529 | JGI IMG/M metagenome (GOLD analysis project Ga0209282, IMG submission 187529) | Root nodule microbial communities of legume samples collected from California, USA - M. trunc garden sep15 (SPAdes) (version 2) | ecosystem: Host-associated > Plants > Roots > Nodule...
AACAAAAGTGGTGTAAAACATGACTTCAATGCCTATAAAACCAATACACACCAATGCGGAGTACGAAACAAGATTGTAAAAGAAGAGGTGTGTAAAAGTCGAGAGGCATATAATCAAACCAAAGGCAAAGACAAGCTCGAGTGCTCAGACTTCATCTCTTAAGACATGACAAGTAGATAGGCATATAATCATTGTTTATGTTACCCTTTTTAGATAATAAATTAACACATTTTCTCTGTTGTAAAAGTTTATGTGATTGAGTCTCTCAAATTTTTAGGTTCGATTATCTAGAGTGTTAATTTCGATGGACTAATTTGACTTATTAGAAAAAATAATGAAGTGATTTGGATCAAATGGTTAATGAACTCCACTAAAGAAGAAATCGTTCGAGAAAACATGAGTTTGATTCCTCGTTGAAACAAATTTTGGCCATGTCCAGAAGAATTAAGATAAAAAAAAAAATGAAGTTTATGCAAATATATACTCATTATCAAATGTTATACTTTAAGTGTAACAAAAAAAAATGTTACACTTAAGTGTATTCATAGTTTGAATTCAACCTTTTTTGCCAAACCCGCTACTCGACCCACGTAGGATGGCTTACCCTATAACTTTTCTTGAGATTTCGTCTATGATTTTCCCTCATGCATCATTCATGTTGTTTCATACAAAGAACAATTTCCTTAATAACATACACTTAAATACTCGATATTCTAGACTTGATGGATCAAAATCTATATTTTTATGTTTTTCTGAGCACGAATAGCCTATAAAATATATACACGGCATACATAACTCAACCATGAGAAATGTGAAAACCTGAAGAACAGAACGTTCACATGACATTTTCACGAAGCAAAGTAGATTGTCCCCTATTTTGTTCTCTTGTGTGTGTGTGTATATATATATATTGGAACACAAATTACGTTTTCTTCTTTTATACTTTATATTAGATGCTTCAGTTTAAATAAATGAAAGGGCCAAACAAAACATGCACATGAAACTTTATCTATTAGTACTATATTATTAGATAATCAAGACATAAGGCAATGTTTTTGGCATCGCTATATAAAGATGAGAATGGAGTCAAAGCCTATAGCCCCACTATGGTTGTCACGTGTATAATTTAAATTTAAATACAACAATTACACAAGAATCATGTAAAGTGAAACAACCTTCATTAGTGCACTAATATCAGGAAGCAAACATATGATGAGACTACTTGGGTTTAGAAAATTGCTTTATAGATCCTTTTTTTCAAGAGTAACATTAATAGTTGAGTTTCTATTCTTTGTGTAGAAGGTTCATATTTGGTTTAAGAGGCACATCTGGTTTAACTTGTATTCCTTCAATTTCATGTATGTTGCTTCTTTTTTCTTTATTTTTGTTCAAATCCAAATGCCGTTTGAATTATCTCCTTGATATTGAAAATGGTTTATGAAGGACTAAACATTTTATAATTAAAAACTATAAACTTTGTTACTCAACAGTGACTATTCCTTACTATAATCAGTTGCTTCTTACAGAAAATTAGTCACTCATGACTATTACTTTAGACCAAAATGGAGCACCAAGAAGTTTGAAGGTATATGATTATTATTTCAATATTACTATTAACTATATTATTTTATTTTTCATTAACTCAATGTTGTTTTACCTACTGATCTATAATTCAAATTAATTTATTCCAAGCACAAGCAGGGAAAATTTCAAGCAGGAGTAGTCTGTTTCATTCTTGGACTCGGGTCCCTTATAACTTGGAATAGTATGTTAACAATTGGAGATTACTACTACAAACTATTTCCTGTAAGTATATCACAACTTGTTCAGATTTAAGTGAAACCAAATATGATTTTAGAACCTCTAAGCATTCTTCATTGAGATTTATTATGAATCTCATTTACTTTTTAATTGCAAGATTTATTATGAAGATGCTGGTCTAACATGTTTTTCATATAGAGATACCATCCTTCGCGAGTACTCACCATCATTTATCTACCATTCACACTTGTGACATTGATAATATTGACGCACAATGAGTCAAGGATCAACACTAGGATGCGAATCTTAGCTGGATACACTCTTTTCTTTGTTTGCACTTTGTTGGTTCTTGTTGTAAGTACAAATTCTTCGATTCAGTAATTCATTTCTATTGCTAAAATAGTTATTAACATAAATTTTGTGTGACAGTTAGACCTGGCAACATCAGGGAAAGGGGGAATGGGACACTATATTGGTTTATGTGCACTTTCTGCTAGTTTTGGAGTTGCAGATGCTCTTGTCCAAGGAGGCATGGTTGGAGACATGTCTCTCATGTGTCCTGAGTTCATCCAGGTTGGTCTTTCCCCTAACTTTTTATATTGTCTCAATAATAAAGTGTGAAACATCTTACTCTAGTCCTTTTTGTTTCATGTTATTTCTTGAAATAATAGTATTGTTGACAAAATAATGCCATTTTAATTTTCTGCAGTCATTCCTAGCTGGTTTAGCCGCCTCAGGAGTTCTAACATCTTGTTTGAGATTTCTCACCAAAGTGGCTTTTGAGAAATCAGATGACGGACTTCGGAAAGGGGCATGTATGTTCCCCTTTTGCACTAGCAAACTCATAAATCAAAAGCAGTTTTACTCACAAAAACTTATTTTCCATACTAAAAGTTCTATGCAGGGCCGGCCCAAGGGGCTGCCACTAAAGCAAGGCTTCAGGCCCCCAAGGTTTTTAGGCCTCGTAATAGGCCTCATATTTTTGTCTTTAAAAGTATTTCTGTACGTCAAATTTTGTAAACATGTTCACTCGAATATCAAGTGGTATGTAAATGATGAGTTATAGTTTAGGTTGCAAGTTCGATTTCAATGATAGTTATTTTATTGGTTATTTGAATCTTAAATTCGTTTGACTTCATATTCCTATCAATCTAAATTGATGTCGGTTGTTCTAAATATATTAAAACAAGTAGTGTGCAATTAAAAGTTTGCAAAAATAAAAAATTAATTTATATTGTATCATTTCAATATTATTTTTTTATTTTAAAATCTCTAACAATTGGTAAATAATGTTTATATTAAATATTATTTACAGCACACGCACGCACACACGCGAGCACGCACACACTTATATTAAAAAGGCCACACACTAACGAGGTTGACTATAGAGAAAGAGGATATACTCTCACAATGTGACAAACTAATGTTCGATTACTAGCTCACCAAATACTCATATTTAGTGTTTAGTGTCTAACATATATCATATAGAATTATTTTCGATTGAGGGAACTTATGGAAATTTTTTTCTTAATTTTGTCTTGGTCTCTCTAAACACACTTGAAAGATCTCTCTTTAAATTCACTTTAGGCCTAAAAATACATTGAGTCGGCTCTGGTTCTATGCTGCATATATGATAGACTTAATATTCACCTATTTTTTTTTATTTGCAGTGCTATTCTTTGGAATCTCTACCTTTTTTGAGTTGTTGTGCATTATTCTCTATGCAATCTACTTGCCTAAGTTGTCCATTGTAAAGTATTATCGTTCAAAGGCAGCCTTGGAAGGATCGAAAACAGTTTCAGCTGATTTGAGAGCTGCTGGGATTCAAAATGAGATAAGCCAACAAGTAATGTAACTTGTGCTAAATTTATTATACGCTTAGTAAACTTCATGAAGTACTTACCAATAACCTAAAAGATTTTGGAACTATTTCAGGTTGGATTCGATGATAAACAACACGAACGGATAAGCAATAAGCAACTATTCGTTCAGAACATTGATTATTCAACTGGTTTATTTTTGATATACATGTTGACCCTGTCAATTGTCCCCGGATTCTTGTATGAAAATACTGGATCACATCAGTTAGGAAAATGGTTAATTCATTATCATTCCCCTAATCTTTTGTTTTGGTAATCCATGTGGTTTTATTACATGATGACATACTTGGTCATTCTTTTTAGGTACACACTGGTTTTGATCGCGGTGTTTAATGTCACAGACTTAATATCCAGATATATTCCCCTCCTCAAATTCCTGAAGTTGGAGTCAAGAAAGTGCTTACTCGCTGCAATTCTCTCTAGATTACTATTGATCCCAGCATTTTACTTCACAACAAAATATGGTGATCAAGGATGGATGATTATGCTTGTTTCTGTCTTAGGACTAACAAATGGTTATCTCACTGTTTGTGTGCTAACAGTTGCACCAAAAGGTTACAAGGTAAAATATGTTATCAATCATTTTTAATCTACATATTCTTGAATTATTTATGTAGTATAAATTGTACATCAATTGATTTTAATGTTTAATTATTAATCAAAGGTTTATTATGGTTTTGTTACTTTTGTAGGCTACTGAACAGAATGCACTGGGTAATATTCTTGTGTTGTTTCTTGTGTGTGGCATATTTGTTGGGGATGCTCTTGATTGGTTGTGGCTCATAGGAAAATCACAAGGATTCTGAAATGAAACAAATAATGTGTATGTAAATATAATATTTGAATTTCAGGCAGTTTATCTTTGATAAACCATGTATCAAAATAATTATGTGCTTCCAATATTTCAATCGGACTATAAGTTTTTGTGTTATTCTTATATGCAATGTTATCGGATAATATTTCTATCGGACTATTTTTTTTCCATTATTTTGTAGTGCTATTCTTTGGAATCTCTACCTTGTCTGAGTTGTTATGCATTATTCTCTATGATATCTACGGCCCTAAGTTGTCCATTGTAAAGTATTATCCTTCAAAGGCAGCCTCGGAAGGATCGAAAACCATTTCATTTGATTTGACAGCTGTTGGGATTCAAAATGAGATAAACCTGCAAGAATGTAACTTGTTATAATTGTCCATTGTAAATAATCAAGGCATACACACACATGCACGGACGCACAAAATCACTTTATACAAAATACGATACATATTAAGCACACGACACTCAAAATCTCAAAGTCAACCCACCTTAAAAAATCTGACAGTAATAGAAATGTCATACATATTTTAACTTAGGTATTGTAATTTGAAATTGATTATGAAACAAAAAGAAGACCAGATCGTTTATCCGTGCTACCACACGAGTCATATAAATTGAAAAAAGTATTTAAATGTATTATTAATATCTATCACATATACAACAAAAAAACTTGGATGATAAATAACAAAGATAATTTTGCTTAAAAAAAATAACAAAGATAATTTAATTTCATAATTTCGGAAAATTTCATTATATATTACCTTCGAAGTAGTATCATTGCAATCACCATTTTCCATGCAACTCCATCATATATCATTTTACAATCTTCAAGGTTAGAGAATATTAAGTAGTACCAATATTTTTCTTTTTCAAGTCAAAGAAAAACATGAATAAGAATATCTAACCCCAAAAAAAAAAATATAATCATACTATAATTGATCTACTACGACTAAAATTAAACAGACATATTATATTATATAAAATCAAGAGAGTTTTGCCCCACAAACCTTGTCTCTTTTAAAAGCTTTTGCATTAGGACGATATGAATTATTCAAACAAACTTTGCAAGGGAAGAAATGCAGTACCTAGAACCAAAAAAGTTTTATTTTTTATTTTCAAAAGGAAGAACCAAAAAATGTTTTAAAAACCAAATTTGATGATTCAATACATTCCATTATGATATAATGTAGAACTATAAAACCAATTATTTGAGGAAAGTTCACATAAGCATTAAATCAAACATATGGGGAAGCAAAATTAAATTGAAACAAACAACTAATAAACATTAAAAAAGGTGTTTGGATCCATTATTAGTGACATTTTATGAATCTTGAATTGCTTGAAAATATTCATATTCATAAGCAAAAGAGTCTAACCAGTAAAATGAAATAACGAGGATATGAAATAGACAAAGACCATAAGGAATTTCACTAAAATTTTCTTTAAGAATCCCAAATGTTGAAGTACACAGGTTGTATCAATAACATTTGAATGGGAAAATATAAAAAAATTAAATACTTTAACTTATTGTAATTTCTTTTATAGATATTCATGATCAATTTTTTTATGGTAAATGTTATTACACATTCTTTAAAACTTGTTCTATGTGATATTGTTCTTCTAGAAATACAATTTTCCTCATTGATTTTCTAGAATTGTCGGAGAAAAAAAAACGATGCTAGCTTCTCATTTATTCAACATGTTTAGTCTCGAACAATCCAAAGACTATTTTTTTTAAGGAAGAATCAAAGACTATTTTATATCACTATTATAAACAAAAAACCACATTTTAAGTTCATTCACTAAAAGATGTATGTGGTCTACATTATAACCCACATACATCATTTATTGAAGGAACCAAAAACGTAAATTTTTAATTATAATACTGACCGGAAGATGTATTATAGAATTGCGACAAAGAAATTAAAGTGAAATTGATAAAATTCATTGTGATACTTGTCTACGATAAATTAGTAGTAATAATTTTCTAAAAAAAAAATTAGTAGTAATAACAATGATTGTTTCATAAAACATGCAACACTGTTTATATAAAAGATTATGCAGCAGGAGCAAGCTTCTCCATAATCTTCTATGCCTCACCAAAAACCTTCTTTTCATAACTAAGTGTTATTCACCATTTACTGCAACATAACCTTAACAAACCATTACCTTTCCATTAATGATATTTGAGGCAAAGCTTCAGTGCTCCTATAACATGTCTTTCATCCCTTGCCATAAGCCCATAATGAGCTAACTTCTGCAATTGAAATGGCCCCTAATTTCTGCAATTGAATCAGCCCCATGAACTTTATCGAGTTCCAACTAGTGTCCCACTACCCCTTGACGTAAATTATGTCTTGAGATTTCGTCTATGCTTTTCCCTCATGCATCATTCATGTTGTTTCATACAAAGAACAATTTCCTTAATAACATACACGGAAAAAGGAATGAAAACATAGATCGCGCAATTGACTTGATATTCTGGACTTGATGGATCAAAATCTATATATTTATGTTTTTCTAAGAGCACGAATAGCCTATAAAATATACACACGACATACGTAACTCAACCATGAGAAATATGAAAACATGAAGAACAAAACGTTCACATGACATTTTCATGAAACATAGTAGATTGTCCCCTATTTTGTTCTATTGTGTAGATAAGGCAATGCGGCTGACATGATGAACTATTAGAGATAGAAGATACAGATGCTAAGAACATTACACATACATCCAACTTACTTGAGCTGCAAGTTACTTAGTTACATTTAGCTTAATCTTTCATATTAAGATGTAATTAGGTAGAATGTAATTAGCTAAACTTTCCTATAAATACTTGATCTAATTCACCTTCTATTTTTTTGGAGCTATAACAATTTCAAAAGTCACAGCCAGAATAAAAGAATTAATCTTATGAAACATATATAATGAGTATGAGGATTGACATAACAATTGTTTGTGAGCAAGAACATAACATGATGAATAACAGACCATCACCCTTAAAAGGGTTCAAATTGACATTATACTCTTAAAAAACAATTGTTAAAAAAAAAAAAATGGATTCGAGGAATTTTACCGTGAAACCCTAATAGCGGACACATAGTGGTCTGAGGACACAAATTCACTGCAATTAGAAGCCGCCACAACCACTATTATTGACGGTGGCTCGCACACCAAAAGCGTCGCGCTGAACGCAACACTACTACGTCATTCTGCTGTAGCGCGCTGATGACAACATAGATTTCAAGGAGAAATATTTTGTAACCTAAAGACCCTTTGAACCATGAATGTCAATCCAATGCAACTGAATCTCCAGTCTCCACTTCCCCACATTCAACATTTCGTAATCTAAGAACCATGTTTTGGACAACTTTACCATCTTTCAAAACAATGTGACTCTCTCCTGCTAGGTCGCACCCTTGTAATTATAGAATCATTTGCGAGACCTTCCAACGGCATCTTTACTGCTTCCACAAATGGACTGATGTCAAACTCAGCATCCCCCATTTTGTCATCCATGCTAAACCTGTCCTTATCGTACACATATAGATAGATTGGAGTATGAGGATCCGAAATAGTTAAAGTCAAGTCGTCATTCCACTCAGGATTTAGATTCTTCTTCACTACCCTAGTTTTCACCTTCTGTTTTCCCATTTTGATGATAACATAAGGATCACTGCTGACCAAATCCCTGATAGCTAGATTGACTCCTCTTTCAATATGAATTCCGAGCAGACCCAAAAAGTTCATTGTTCTGAACAGAAATAGTAGTGATGATAGCGGGATCAATGTAAGAAATCTATGTGAGAGGCAAATGACATTCAAATAGGTATAAGCTTGAGATGGAGGCTAGGTTAAAGTAAAGTAGGGGTATTTAGGGTTTGGATGATCATTCAACCTGATGATCCAAACCCACCTTTTATCCAAACTTGTTCATTCAAGTTCGGGTTCAATTCAAATCAATAGGAACAAATCCAAAGTGGTTTGATTCGGGTAACCGGTCTATAGTTTCAAATTTGCAAACTCAATCTACACAATAAAAATGTTATTTTATTTTAATATTTTTTGAAAGATTTTTTTATTTTAATATTGTTTAACACTTTTATATGTTGATTTTTTCATATATAAAAAAGGCTTTTATATGTTGAGTTAAAAGATTTCCGATTCTTGTAAAAAAAAAACGATTTTCAATTCAAGTGCAAAAATTTAGTTTAATAATCCGAAAACCTAAAAAAAAAAAAAAGAGTGCGTTTTTTTTTTTCGGATTATAGAATTCGACACCCCCTAAACACCCTTACTTATGGGAAAAACAATTCGATTATATAATTTGAATTGTATCAGCAAACTTTTGAGTCTGTATGTAACGTGGATATTTAGTTTAAAGACAATATTAATCTTCTAACTTTTCTCCTTTTATTTTAGGTCATTGCTAGCCGTTAGTCAAAAATCTGGTTTTTTGGCTACTTGATCAAATTGTTTTGAAACTTCCACAAAAAATCAAAAGGAAAAAAAAAATCAAGGATCAAGACTCTTCTATAAGGGACTTCTTACGGGGCTTCGTCCCTCAAAATAAAAAATTCCATTTTTTATACCCATTTTTCATTTTTTAAAAATTTTCATATTTTATTTGACATGTTTTATCATTTTTTTGTTGTTTTTAAAAGCAAAATAAAAAAAATGCTGAAATAGGAGATATGTTGATTGCTTGCTGCTTATATATAAACATATTTTGGATTATATAATCTGAAACTTCATGGACGTTTTTGTAAAAAAAAAAATAGAGTGTGGGAGAAAGTGATAGGATGAAAAAAGTAATAGTTCCGAAATTATGGTGAACCTATTATGGACCACGACGAAACCCCTGTGGACAAAATTAATAACTCGATGCCCCTGTAAAAAGGGTAACATAAACAATGACGGTATACTATGACCAAAAAATAAAGAAATTTCTTTTTCCACCCTATTTTCTTCTGACGTACCTTATTTAGATTCTAAATTCTGAAATATATAATGTATTTTGGAGGATTTTATAGAGTATTTATGTTATTCAGATTATATAATTCGAACCACAAAGAACACGCGTGAGAACTTTATAAGATAAAAAAATATGTCAAAAAGTAATGCATGAGAAAGCTCTTTTTCAGGATTATGAAATAAGGATAAGAATAAAAAAAACTGATTATTTACGGATAAGACAAACCCATATACTATAAATGTACATTGATGACTTGTCTCAACACCAACTCAGTTTTATCTTTGTATTATCCCGTGAAGACGAATCCTATTATATTTGATCTAATTAAAAACTGGATTTGGGTCTAAACTTTTGGTCTGGTCTAATGTTAAGGCAGGGTAACTAATTAAAAACCGGATTTGGGTCTCTAAACTTTTGGTCCGGTCTAATGTTAAGGCAGGGTAAAAGATACACAACTCATCTGACCCATTCATTGTAAACACTAATTTAACCATATGAATTTGAAATGTGATAAAATCTTTAGCATAATGCAAATCCAAACACGCTACTATAGAAAGATGTGAAAGTTTGAAATACTTTGTTTCAACACATGTATAAATTGGAAAGAAAAATAAAAAAAGGTGTGAAGGCATTTAATGAATGGAAACTAATTCTGTACTCGAGACTCAAGAGCAAACAAAATTGGAAAGTACAGTATATAAGAAAAAAAAGGTAATGGATCCATCAAATAAAAAATATTCCACGTTATGGAATATTTATAAAATAAAAAGGAAAATTGATTTATATAATAAGCGTATTATTGAGAATCAAATCACAATTGATTTTGGTATAAATATTGGGATCTTGGAAACGATTTATAAAGATCATATACGTTATACGTTCTACCAATTCTCTCTTTGCAAGGAAACACATAAGCACTTAGCAAGTGGACTAAAATCTGCTCAGTTTCAAGAAAACAAAAACTGGTTAGTATATTCTTCGCTACATGAATAATTCTTATATTATTATCAATCTAGGGTTGCTTAGTATACTTTTTTTTACGTGGTTAATACAAGTGTTACTTTTCACGTAAAAAAATTATTTTCTTTTATTTTGTCTATAACATGAAAAATCTCCAATTTCTCCAAACAACCTTGCCACACTCTGTTTCTATGTTGTAGCATTCTGGTTATATTTATATATTGAGTTAATTAATTGTATCGTTTTAGGGCTGAATGAAAGGCTTCGCACTATTTGTGTGAAAAAGATCAGAAAAGTGAAGACAATAAATTAAAATAAAACTTTTCCTATTATATGTTTTGTTTTACAATTATATTCTTTGTTCTAAGTTCTAACTACTGCGTTGTGTTTGTCAAAAAAACTACTGCGTTGCGTTGCATAGATATAGTCAAGTTATTAGGGTTTTTCTTATTAGGTTCTAAAAGAAAAAGGATATTGTTTCAAGCCCTTGTTTTATAATAATAATAATTGAGGAATTAGTCATTTTAATCCTTGAACGAGAAAAGAGTAGGCACTTTAGTCCCTAAATGCGGGCTAAAGTGACTAACAGAGTCTACATTCACTAAATTGACTACAAAGTCTGTATTTAAGGACTAAATTGACTAACAAAGTCTACATTCAAAGACTATTTTGTAATTTATCTGCATTCAGGGATTAAAGTGACGACTCATTTCCTATTCAGGGTCTAAAGTGACTAATTGGCCAATAATAATTGGTTCCTTTTGTGATTCAGTCAAAAAAAAAAAAAGGCAGATTAACTTGATCTTTTAGCTGGTTGAATGAATGAATAAAGGAAAGATTATAATTTGTGGAGACTTTTTTTTTGAGATAAAATTTATGGAGACTTATACTTGCATCTTATTTAAAAAAAAAAAAAAAAAAAACCTTTTTGAAAAAATGATCAGAAAACAAGTTGTTGGATCTGAATCCCTCAAAAAAAAAGTTGTTGGATCTGAAATACGTTTAAAAAAGCTGGGTGTGTTTCCTTGTGGGTAGGTATCAAATTATTAATCGGTCAACTCACCCAATTTTTATGTAACATTTAATTTAATATATAATAAATAAATAAATAAAAACAAAAGCAAAATGATTGAGCCGCCAATGTGAATGGAAACAGAAGACAACGTACGTACGTCAGGGTTATGATAACAAAGATGTTACATTATTGATAGATAGATAAGGATAGGAAGATCAATGTATGCTCCAGAAACCAGATCTGTGCCTTACCATGTTACCAGAAGAATCAATAAAATACATATACGTACCCGACATCATCAACAATACTATAAAATAAAATAAACACTCATTTTTCATATGAAACAAACATCAAATGATTAATTCTTCAAACCAGACTTGTCTTCGTTCTCTCTAACTCTATGTAGGTGTATATATATTGAAACTTCTCTTCTACCCTTCATTTGCATTGTTCTTCTATATTCTTGGTATATCATACTATGATTCTTGTTTAATTTTGCAAATCTTGTTAGTATTTCTTCTTATTCATTTTTGTATTTTTTACTTATTAAAAAAAGAGTTTGGTAACGATCGATAAGTAGATTGTTAGCTCTTGCAGAGTCTTGAAGTCTACCCTAACTCTAATGTGCCTCAAATCCAACTCACATTAACTTTTCTATGTAATAAGAAAAAATCAATGATGTGCTTTTTGGTCAACAAATGGAGGTTTGTCCAAATCCTCAACAAATTTTGCCGACTTAGGGGTCATGAAAATTAAATGTGCATGTACTTTTTCTTTATAATTAAAGGATTGATGCATTTTTCTTTTACCATATTATGTAACCAAATGAAGTTGTAGAGGTGTAGTTAATAAGGGGTGTAGTTTAATGTCCCTTGTGCTAGGAGATTCAAATTGCAGTAGTTTTATGTACAAAATTTGATTCCAGTGTATATATTTATTCAAGACATTCTTATGCAATGGATAGCTTAAATTTCTGTGTACTAATAGATATTGTTGGTTGAATATTGATTATTCTTATCTGTTTCTTTTGTAAGTGGGGTTGAGTGGTCATGGACACTATAACTACTAGCAATGGCACTGGAGAACCAAGAAAGCCAGGGGTAAGCGTTCCATCTTATTTTTTTCCACTGAAAACAGAACAGCTTACTATAGTATAGTGTATGATGTAAATATTTCCGAAGAAGAGATTGACGTATCGATCTTCCATTTATTGTAATTTGAATGTATTAACTAATGCAAACAGGGAAAATACAAAGCAATTGCAGTTTGTTTTTTTCTCGGACTTGGTTCCCTTGTTTCATGGAACAGCATGTTGACCATAGGAGATTACTATTACAAATTGTTCCCGGTAAGTAACTTGCGTCTCGGCTTAACATGGTTGTACCAAATTTTTCTTAAGAACGATAGTTAAATTCTCGTCTTACAAAGAATGTCAACTGGAAAATTGCTGTTTCTGATTAAATTAGTTGAGACTTAATGAAATATGAGATGAATTATTGATTATATGCTTTGTTTCACTCTGAAGAAATATCATCCTTCAAGGGTACTTACATTGGTTTATCAACCATTTGCAATTGGAACAATAGTAATACTCACATGCTATGAGTCAAAGATCAATACTAGACTGCGGAATTTGGCTGGATTCACACTTTTCTTTGCTGCCACTTTCTTGGTTCTTATTGTAAGCAAACCATTTTCCAATCCTATAATCTAATTTGCAGTATCTGATTTTTATGCATATGACCAATTTCCCTTAGCTTATTAAGTAGCTTCCGCAATCTATTTGTGTTGTGACAGTTGGATTTAGCAACATCAGGGAGAGGTGGAATTGGACCTTACATTGGTATATGTGTGCTAGTTGCTTGTTTTGGAATAGCCGATGCTCACATTGAAGGTGGCATGGTTGGTGATTTATGCTTCATGTGCCCGGAGTTTGTGCAGGTTGATCTTCCACATAACTTTGAAGTTCCTTTTTAAAATTACAGTCTCTTGTTTGTTTGATTAAAACTTATACATAATTCACAATAATATTGTTAACGTTATGCAGTCTTACCTTGCTGGTATGTCAGCATCAGGTGCTCTAATTTCATTACTCAGAATGCTGACCAAGTTTGCTTTCGAAAAATCTCACAATGGACTTCGCAAGGGAGCGCGTATGTTATTCTTATTTTATAATCCTCTGACGCAGTCACTTGATCAATTGATTTTGTTACAATATTTTGTTATATTCAAGATTTCTAGTTATTCCTTTTAAGTTACTGCTATTAGTTAGTGCATTAGTTTCTAGTGCTCTAGAAGTTGTTTCTTTTGATATAATTATATAAAGGTATTGATTTGGTATTTTTTTTCTTGCAGTACTATTCTTTGCGATCTCCACATTCGTCGAGTTTCTTTGTATTTTCCTATATGCAATCTACTTCACCAAATTGCCCATAGTGAAATACTACCGTTCGAAAGCAGCCTCAGAGGGATCAAAAACTGTTGCAGCTGACCTAGCGGCTGCCGGCATCCAAACAAAGACTATTAATGATCAAGTAAGATAACTATGCTAAAATAATAGTGCATTAATCTTGCAGAATTAGTTTTTCGATTATGTCCTGAAAGGTTCGAAACATTTGTAGGCTGAATATGATAACAAACAAATGGAGCGTCTAAGCACCAAACAATTGTTTCTTGATAACATCGATTATGCAGCTGATTTAGTTCTGATATATGTAGTAACACTATCGATTTTCCCTGGATTTTTGTATGAAAATACCGGAACACATCAATTAGGCACATGGTATGTACCTATTTTGTTTTGTCATTTTATCCTTTAGATGACAGTGAAATTGATTTTGATACCAAGTTTTTATGTTGGCAACGGTGATCTTTGTAGGTATCCAATTGTTTTGATTGCTATGTATAATTCGGTGGATTTCATAGCAAGATATATTCCACTTGTTCAATGGTTGAAGTTGGAATCAAGAAAGGGTCTAATGATAGCAACTCTTTCTAGATTCTTGTTGGTTCCAGCATTCTACTTTACTGCAAAATATGGTGACCAAGGATGGATGATCTTTCTCACTTCATTCTTGGGACTCACCAATGGATACCTCACTGTGTGTGTTATGACAGTGGCACCAAGAGGTTACAAGGCAAGTTTATACATTCCATAACTCGTAAAATGCTGATATAAACCTATGAAACACGAAAACAGACACTATAACCGATAATAATTTGATTTTTTTTTTTGAAGTGATTGAATTTAACGATATGTGTGAATGTTGCATTGATTCTAAGTTCTGTACTAATTTCGGAGTTTGTATTGTTGCAGGGTCCTGAGCAGAATGCTTTGGGAAATGTTCTTGTCCTTTGTCTTTTGACGGGTATATTTGCTGGGGCTGTTCTTGACTGGTTGTGGATCATAGGCAAAGATTCATTCTAAACATACTCCAAATATCCATTCTAAATTGTTCGATCACACAGGTCAGAGAAGAGAAACTGAAATGTTTAAAACTGGATCGATTAGTTTCTCTTATATGACCTTTGCGATTGATCAATTTTAAACATTTGTTCCCTACATCTTTACTTGTATGAATGATTACAATCTCTAGAATTAATTAGTACAAACTTTTCTTGTGAAGATTTTTTATAGTCTGAAACAAGGCTAGTTATAATGTGTACAAATTGTGCAAAATACACAACTATTTTTGTCCGTTTGATTGGACAGTTTCATATATCAAAAGGTGATGCGTTTACACAGAATCCGAACTCAAATACTTTGAAATTGTAGAATTCATTGCTATAAGACTTTAAATGGGGATTCGGGATCTTGAGAGATACTTGTGTGAAATCATGGCCTTTTCATTTTTAAATTTTTCTCATGTGAGATTGTTTATAATATTTAACCAAATTAAAATAATAAAAACACAATAATTTTATGGTGAGAGCAATCCCAACTACACCATGATCAGAAATTTTCTAGGTACATGAGAAAGTCCTGGACCAATTTTCTTAGTTCAATCTTTATGTGGCACATGAAATTTTCGTTTAAGATTCAACTGCATCAAGTGTTACACATGAAAGAACGTGAGTTATCCCTTCAAAAGAAAATTTCATATTTTGTTTTCCTTTCAAGTGATTACTGATTATGTTGATTTTATATAACTCTTTTTCTGTGTATAATTAGGATATGTAATGCAATATATTTTCAAGGACATTTTTTTTCTTCCAATTATACTATTAAAATTAAGTTATAGGACATGTCAGTTTATTAGTTTATCACATGCTATAGCACATGTATTAATCTTCTTTTGTGGGTATACACATACACGCAAAAAAAAATTCACGAATCACTTTATTTGACTATCACAATCAAATGAATATGTGAAAGCACTTTCTGATTTGTTAGCATCAAAATCTGAGGGAATAAATAAAAGCAAGATTCTCACTCGTTTCTGGTATGGGCGCACACACTAACAATTTAAAAATTGTCTCGTTTCTCACGTGGTCACACACAATATTCAGAGATCACCACATACCTCCTTGTTCTCTATACAATACGAATACTACTAATGTACAAAAGTTTACGATCATTAAAAAATTGATATAATGTTTCATATCTTAAAATAAATTAGTAGTATTAATAAGAAATACATTTGAAAAAAGTAAAATAATACATACATTTATAAATTTTTGAAGGATCTTGTATATATTTAGGGATAAAACCTTTGTTTGCAAACGATATTTAATTAAGAACAAAAGTAGTATTATTTTATAAAAGGGGGAAAATTATATTAATTATAGAGAAGTTTTTCTTTATCGATAAAAAAAGTTATACTCTTTCACAATTTTAAGTAATTTTTTTTATGTTCACTAAATAATTGATGTATAACGTCTATTTTTTATGTTTATTGAATAATTGATGTATAACGTCTATATTATAAGTTGGATAAAAAAAAATTATTCTATAAAAAAAAAAGTTTTGTTATAACAGTAACCATAGGAAATAGCTTTTTTTAGTAAGAAAATGTCAAGAAGTGTTGTGTTGTATGAGCATTTGTTAAGAAACCAAGTATATAATAAAAAAATAAAAGAAAAAAACTATATAGGAACTTCTCTAGTCAACCTTTTAGAAATGTAAAAAAATATTATTTTCAATACATTTTTGTTTCTTCCTTCAAAGAAAAATACTTTTTTTTTCTCTTTAACAAATATAGTAAACTTAAAATATCATGTAGGTGATTGTAGAGAATAATCCTTTCAAGTAACTTAGATTTGCTAAAAAGATTCACATTACGTATATTTTTTTCATATGTATTGAATAGTGATCGGACCCCAATCATTACAACTAGCAATGATAAAATACCATATCCATATAAAGGTGACAAATTTTATGATAGTAAGTACGATTTCTCAAATTCAAATTCATACAACCAAAATACCTAATTGTTCGCAAGAACGTCTTCATTGATGAGCAATAGTACGTATTCATGATTTTAAAATAGTGAGTCATTAGGATCGTCAAGGACTCATACTTCTTTTATGCGGCTACTTTGGTTACTGGGAGTGTGGGTTATATGGAATGAACGTAATCATAGGTAATTCAATAATGATCAAAATTCCATGTTAGATTTGATGGAGAAGGTCAAGTGTAACTCTTTGTGGGGGCTCAAGGCTAATAATGTTACTTTCCCTTTAGGTTTCCAAAGGTGGTGGTCGGACCTGTTGATGTGTCTAGGTTTCGACTGACTTTTGTCTGTATTTTGTACATGGACGTCTTGTAAATTTGGGGCAACCCCTTGAGTACATCTTGTGCTAAAGGGGATTGGCTGTCGATATTTATATAATTCATTTTTATCTCTTAAAAAAAAAATAGTGAGTCATTAATCTCTAACAAGAGATGTGATGAATAAACACATGAATATGGTTCATCTTGGGTTGTAGAACAAAAGTAACTTAAAAAACAATTCTAAAAAAAAAAAAACTTATTAAAAGACCAATCATAAAAAACATCATATTGCTTCCGCTGACGTGATTTTCATTTAATTATATGAAGCTAATGTTAATCTCAAGAGAATTTTACATTCAATTTTTTCGA
>Ga0209282_1000618_pt1 | contig 17492 bp, 8 predicted proteins | sample Mtrugardesep15_FD_187529 | JGI IMG/M metagenome (GOLD analysis project Ga0209282, IMG submission 187529) | Root nodule microbial communities of legume samples collected from California, USA - M. trunc garden sep15 (SPAdes) (version 2) | ecosystem: Host-associated > Plants > Roots > Nodule...
ATGACGACCTCGTACAACTACGTCAGAAGAGGTTAAAACAAACTTCCAGCAAGAAGGATCGTCCCTGTGGATTTCAAGAGACCTTGTGCTAAAAAAGACATTGTCTTTCCAACCAGACTCCAGGGGCAAGTGGATGCCTAGTTATGAGGACCCATGTGCAATAACCCATGTGACCACAAATGTCGACAAACCCGCATGCCGGTGCAGTCAAGAAATACTTTGTCAAAATATACAAAAAAATAAAAAAAAAATCAAAAAGCTCGATAAGTCGCAAACCTGAAAAGGTGACTTAGGCAAAAATGGGCGTCTCGGTGGACTGAAAACCCAAAAGGGCGGTCCAGGCAAAAATTAGAGACATTGAACAAAAATAATTATCCTGATAGATTGAAAAACCCGCAAAGGCGATCTATGCAAAATTCAAGGATCAAAAGACAAAGTAACTGCATCCGGTCAGGCACAGTCAACTTGGGGCACCCAGTCATCAGAAGACCTCCGATTCAAAGCGTCTGCAAATCAAAGCAAATCAAAGACCCGGAACAGGGGCAATTCAAAGTTGTTAGGGAGAATAGTGGTTACTGTGTTCAATGTACCCTTCCCATATATTTACCATTTTCTAAATTTTTCAAAATCTGTGGAGCCGTGCCATTGGCGGGTCACCACTCAATTCATCAAATTTGAGCCTGTGCCCACCTATTTTGAACTCTCATTTTATTCTATTTGCAAAATTTCTTCTATTTTTGATGGCAATACTTGAAACAAAATTTTCAAAATACAAAACTTTTTGCATCTTTTGAAAAGTGTGAACAACAAACACACTCTCTTGAACTCGTGAGTAGGTGAAGCGTACATCAGCATACGCCTCGAGAACGGTTACATTCCGGAAGAGAAACACGGCTAAGAATTATGGAGAGGACCTCTACTTCAAGCAAGATGCAGTCACAACACAAAAATACAAAAAAATACAAAAAGAACTCGCTAAGCTGAAAACCTGAAAAGGCGGCTTAGGCAATAGAGAGCGTCCCGATGGACTGAAAACCCGAAAGGGCGGTCCAGGCAAAAATTAGGGGCACAAAAAGGAACATACTCCTGGTGGACTAAAAACCCAAAATGGCGGTCCAGGCAAAAATCAGCGTTTTTCAAGAAAAACAAAAACAAAAAATGACTGCTAAAGCATGCCGAGGGAAGAACACTCTACTCCCATTTACAAATGGTGACTTCTCTCAGACCTTCGATTGACAATGAGTCGTCTCCCCCCCAAGAGGCATCAGTTGCCATCGTGTGCCAGGTTTCATACCGCCAATGGCCCGATTTGTTCATGAAAATATCAACTCCAAGGAAGTTTGTCGAGTGTTTGTACTGCGCTGTCAGTCAGCCTCCAATCTTACAAGTCTTATCTTGTTCCATCGAGTCACCTATCATATGCAGTTTATATGGTCGTTCAAGTCACATTCATACATTTATACATTCATGCATCCACGCATTAATACTTTCATATATTCACACATTCAAGCGTACGCAACGCACATGTACATAAACAACACCAATTCACACATGATTGCATCAGTCGCCTAGAGTCTTGTTTGGTCATGTCTCATCAATTCAGTCATCAATTCTTCCAAGTGGTAAGTCCTAAATAAGGGACGGCTTGAGTTTACTTTTCGTCTTTCTTCCAAGTGGTAAGTCCTAAATAACAGACAGCTTGAGTTTACTTTTCGTCTTTCTTTCAAGTGGTGAGTCCTAAATAACGGACAGCTTGAGTTTACTTTTCGTCTTTCTTCCAAGTGGTAAGTCCTAAATAACGGACAGCTTGAGTTTACTTTTCATCTTTCTTTCAAGTGGTGAGTCCAAAATAACGGACAGCTTGAGTTTACCTTTCGTCTTTCTTCCAAGTGGTAAGTCCTAAATAACGGACAACTTGAGTGTACTTTTCCTCTTTCTTTCAAGTGGTGAGTCCTAAATAACGGACAGCTTGAGTTTACTGTTTGTCTTTCTTCCAAGTGGTAAGTCCTAAATAACGGACAACTTGAGTTTACTTTTCGTCTTTCTTCCAAGTGGTAAGTCCTAAATAACGGACAGCTTGAGTTTAATTTTCATCTTTCTTTCAAGTGGTGAGTCCTAAATAACGGACAGCTTGAGTCCTAAGTCCTAAATAAGGTACGAAATAATAAGCCTAAACTAGATGAGAATGCATGAGAAATAAAAGTAAGATACTAAAAAAAATGCATGAGAAAATAAACAAAAAAGATAAAAAGAGGAACGGGGGGTGCTAACAGTATGAAGGGGAGTGTGCATAGAGAAGAAAGTGAAATGGGCTTCAGAAAGGAAACCAGACTGAATCGGTTCACGCGAACCAGACCGGTTCGCACATATGTATAAATAGGAGGAGGGACCGGTTTTCCCTCATTTCCCCCCTTCTCTTCTCTCTCTTCTTTCCCCTCTCTCTAAAACGCTATATTCTCTCTCCTCACTCTCTCATGAAGTTTCCGGCCTAAAAACTTTTTAGAGGTGACTGTGTAGCCCTAGATCTATAAATCCAACAAACGAAAAAAAAATAGAGGAAAGTTTATACCTTTCTTCCTCTTCATTGACTGGGATCTGTTTGTATGACGGATCGGTTCTGCCTGACTAGTGTGCGTGTTGGTTTGTACTTGTAGTGTCCGATTCGGTTTGATGATGTGGTGGCCGTTTTGTTTTGTGTGGTTGTGCCATTTGGTTTCGTGTGGCTGTTGCTGGGTTGTGCCGTGTGTGTGCGTTGGGTTTGTGTCGTGTGTGTGCTGCTGGGTTTGTGTCGTGTTGTTGTGTTCTGTTGCGATGAATTCCGGCCGAGTTTTAGTGTTGTATTGCGGGTTCTGTGTTGTGCGATTCTCTGCCCTTTGTTTGTTCTCGTGCTGGCTCTTTTATAGGACTAGGGTTTGTTACCTTTCAGCAAGAATTTTGGGCAGATTATGATGAGGTGATGAGAAAATAAAACCGTGGAACAGGTTGTTACGTCAATTGGGACGGATTCGGGTTCGGATCGACTTTGGACATTATCGGACATTGAAATGGAAAAAATAAATAAAATTTGGATTTATCAAATAATAATAAAAAAAATAAAAAAAATGAATAAATAAATGGGTAAAGAGATTAAGACTAAAATTAAAATTGAAATTGAATAATTTAAAAAGAATAAAAGATGGAAATTGGAATTAAAAATTAAAAATAAAGATAAAGTGTGAGGAGGGCCCGACTCGGAACAAAAAATGAGGTATTTTGAAATACCACTCTGCCGAAATTTCGTTTGAAAATTCAGCGATTATTCAGCGTCAGACAACACGTGTTAGTGGTGTCTTAGGTCAAAAATTGAGGTATGACAAATGTCCCTATTCAAGTTTCTTCGTCCGGAGTTTTGAAGATGAAATCTTTGATTCGACTGGTCGAAGAGACTTAAATACAAAGTACACCATTTTTGACCTAAGATGTTGTGAATGTTTGTGATGCAATTATGAATGCAGGACGACGAAAAACATTTTGACTGGGACGAGAAACCACAATGGGATACCTGAATTCGTTGAGAAAGGGATCCGACTCCGCTAGGGGATAGTGTAGTTTCACCGGGGAAAATGGTGGTGTATTATTGTATTGGTTTGGAATGGAGAAACACCTTTTGACCAGACAGACTGGGGATAACACTTGAGAGAATGACAGGTAAACACAAGTAGTCCGTTGTTTGGGACTGACCATTCGAAAAAACGACAAGAGGATAAACTCAGAACGCCCATTGTTTACGACTGACCACTTAAAACAAAGACGAAAAGTAAACTCAAGTTGTCCGTTATTTAGGACTTACCACTTGGAAGAAAGACGAAGAGTAAACTCAAGCTGTCCGTTATTTAGGACATACCACTTGGAAGAAAGACGAAAAGTAAACTCAAGCTGTCCGTTATTTAGGACTTACCCTCTTCTTATTGAGGGCATTTTATTATTTTCTCCATAACCCTCTTCTATGTTGTATTCCATGATCCAATTCTTGCAAAATGACCTCAAGCAAGAGGGGAAAAACAGATCTTTGTGGTTGTGGGTTTTGTAAGGAGTGGTGGATCTGGGTATATTGGAGAAGAGGTTAAGGGTAATTAGATAAAATATATTTGCTATTGAAAATTATTGATTGGAATCAATTGTGCTTTGCCGCAGAAGCTCCAATATGTAGCTTTGAAGGGACTCGCGTTTGGAACCAAAACCACGTTTTAGAAAATTGATTCTGCAGCTATCCAAACATAAAAAAAAAAAAAAAGGTTGAAACTGCGTTTGACTGTCAGACTCGCTTTTGAAGGCCATCAAATGCGGAACCAAACATGCACTTAGATTATAAACTAGTTTAGAACTATAATTTTTTTTTTATGAAGTAGAACTATCTAATTCTATAATCCTTCTCCCTTAAAAAATTAAAAATTAAAAAATTTTATAATCCTTCATACAAAAGTTTTAGATAGACACAACCTTAAATGAAAATGATTGAGACACACTTACCAAATATTTAAAATTTAAATGAAAATAAAGTAATATTAATTAATGTGATTAATTTTTTTATATTTAAATTTTTTAATTTTATGTAAATATGCCTAAATCTTTTTGATCTAGGGTAATGACTATATTAAACTTTCTCAATCCTTTAATACCTACCGCTACCAAAAGGCTCTTCCATACATGATTATTCTAGAAATTAATAAAATAAAACTCACAATTTAACATTTTTCAAAAAGGAAAAAAGGAAAAAGGACAAAGCTAAACAAAATGACAAGCAATTTAAAGGGTCCCATATGGTAAATGTAACTTGTGGCAAGTAAATTGAAAACGTAACACTAGTACAAAATATCACACCCCCCTTTTCAATATGATACACATATTCAAAAAGCAAATAAAAAACCTCTCCATGTCACACCATATACCATTAAAATCATACACTTTCTCTCTCATCGTCATCTACATTTGTGAAATCTATTCCCACCAATCAAAATTCAAGAAACTTCATCTCTATAGATAGAGAGATACATAGCAAATCTATAGAGTGAAAGGGAGAGAGTGTGACACACACACACATTCACTAGGACACACTCTCTTTAGCCTCAAAAAAACTATTCATAATTGATTCCAATGACTACATTTTGCCACGTGGGCAAAACTTTCACCACTAACCATAGAAACCGTTTTCATTGGATTGGAAGAAACTATTTTTCTCTCTCATACCCTCCACACAAACCAAATAAAAACTCAACTCCACATAGAAGAACAAGAAGAAAAACAACACAATACTTTCAACTGAGTTGAGTTGAGAAACACAACTCAACTTTGGTTAAACAAATTTGAAAGAACAAAGGAAAAGTGTACAAATTCCTCAAATACCATCTTTCCCTCATAACCAAAACTTGCTCTTTATTGTAAAAAGATAAGATTTTTAATCTCTTTTTTTTAGTCTAAAATTTGGGTTGATGATCAATGGCTTCATTTTTATCAACACCATTTACTCTACCAAATTCTAAGGTTGATCAACTTTCTTCAGTTGCTCAAAGACATCTTTTTCTTCATTCATTCCTTCCTAAGAAAACCAATTACTATGGTAACTCAAAAGCTTCCTTTAGATTGAAATGCAATGCAATTGGTAATGGTTTGTTCACTCAAACAACTCAAGAAGTTCGTAGAATAGTACCAGAAAACAAGCAAAACTTACCAACAGTCAAAATTGTGTATGTTGTTCTTGAAGCTCAGTACCAATCATCAGTCTCAGCAGCTGTTAGAGAACTCAACAGCAATCAGAATGATGCTTCTTTTGAAGTTGTCGGTTATTTAGTCGAGGAGCTTCGCGACAAATCAACTTATGAAACATTCTGCAAGGATTTAGAAGATGCTAATATCTTCATTGGTTCATTGATTTTTGTTGAGGAGCTAGCACTGAAAGTGAAAGCTGCTGTTGAGAAAGAAAGGGACAGGATGGATGCAGTTTTGGTGTTTCCATCAATGCCTGAGGTGATGAGGTTGAACAAATTGGGCTCTTTTAGTATGTCACAACTTGGACAATCTAAAAGTCCTTTTTTTCAGCTTTTCAAGAAGAAGAATACTTCTTCAGCTGGTTTTGCTGATAGCATGTTGAAGCTTGTGAGGACTTTGCCTAAGGTTTTGAAGTATTTACCAAGTGATAAAGCTCAAGATGCTAGGCTTTATATATTGAGTCTACAGTTTTGGCTTGGTGGGTCACCTGATAATTTACAGAATTTCTTGAAGATGATTTCTGGTTCTTATGTTCCAGCATTGAAAGGTACAAAGATGGAGTATTCTGATCCTGTTTTGTTTTTAGATAATGGAATTTGGCACCCTTTAGCACCTTGTATGTATGATGATGTCAAAGAGTATTTGAACTGGTATGGAACTAGAAGAGATGCTAATGAGAAACTAAAGAGTTCAAATGCACCTGTTGTTGGTTTGGTTTTGCAAAGGAGTCATATTGTTACCGGTGATGATGGTCATTACGTTGCTGTGATTATGGAACTTGAGGCTAAAGGTGCTAAGGTTATTCCAATTTTCGCCGGAGGGTTAGATTTTTCGGGGCCGGTTGAGAAGTTCTTCATTGATCCTATTACTAAGAAACCATTTGTGAATTCTGTGATATCTCTCACTGGATTTGCTCTTGTTGGAGGGCCTGCTAGGCAGGATCATCCAAGGGCTATTGAAGCTTTGATGAAGCTTGATGTTCCTTATATTGTTGCTTTGCCACTGGTTTTCCAGACAACTGAAGAGTGGTTGAATAGTACTTTGGGTTTGCATCCAATTCAAGTTGCTCTTCAAGTTGCATTGCCAGAGCTAGATGGAGGAATGGAGCCAATAGTTTTCGCTGGTCGGGATCCCAAAACAGGTAAAACAATCACTCTTTTTCTAAACTTTTGTGATGATAAGTTAGTTCTATGATATCCTTTTACCTTAGGGTCTGCTTTGGATTGACATTGAGTTTATCAACTGACATTAACACTTCTGAGACTGTTTTGGAGAGCTTATTGAAACAGCTTATGAAATGTTAATAAGCTATATTCAGCTTATTTTCATTAGCTCTCCTGAATAACTTATAAAAGCAACTTATAACTTATAGGCAAACAATTTGACTTTATTTTATCTTGTTATAGAAATGATTAATGCTTATTTTATTCTTTCAAAAATCAATAAATGCTTATTTGATAAGTGCTTAATTAAGTTGTTTATGTGAACAAGGGTAGTAGTATATATGTCCTTTTTTCTCTCCTCTTCATTCATTCATTCTTGCTTGCTTGTTTGACAAAATTCACTAATGTTTATTAAGGAAAATCTCACGCTCTTCACAAGAGAGTGGAGCAGCTTTGCACCAGGGCAATCAGATGGGCTGAGTTGAAAAGAAAAACAAAGGTACTTGCCATATTTCGCGTCTTGAAGTCACATGTTGGTTCAAGTTAACATAGCCTGCAATATTATCTCTTAAGGTTGTAGGGAAATAATCTAACAAAGATTGAAGCAGATATCTCATATTGGAAATTCTTTGTTTGTTCCTATTCTTTTATTAAAAGCCGATTTCTAGTAGAATTAGGAAACAATTTCCGAAGTTTTCTTTATGTGATATTTACTCAAACTGCAAATGATACTATAAGTAATCTCTAGGTGGTGAACTCTGTTGTTTGGAACTATATTTCATAATCTTTTTTCTTAGCAGCAAAATGAAAGTTAAAAGTAAAAGTTATAATTTGATATTGACTTTGAGCTGAATGGAAGCTTATATTTGTGAGAAGTCTTATTTGTTCGTGCGCACGCGCATTATCTTATTGTTAACAAAAAGAATAACCTCGTTTCTTTTGTCCAGATTAAGAACAGCAAAATATTTTGTTGACATTTTATGCTCACTCTTTTATTCATCTTTCATGTAAATTCATAGGTTTGTCTCACCAATATCTAAAAATCATCTTGTTCTCAATTTCTCATTATACAGCTTCACCTGCACTACATGTTTTTCAAATGCAGTAAAACCTTCTTAGCGTCATCTTCATGTGAATTTACTGCACATTCTCATCTGCTTTCTGAGAAGTTTCACGTATATTGTTGAAATTATCTTGATACAGGAAGACAAGAAACTAGCAATCACTGTCTTCAGTTTCCCGCCAGACAAAGGAAATGTAGGAACTGCTGCGTACCTAAACGTTTTCTCCTCCATTTTCTCTGTTCTAAAAGAACTTCAAAGTGATGGTTACAATGTTGAAGGTCTTCCCGAGACTTCAGAAGCATTGATTGAAGATATATTACATGACAAAGAAGCACAATTCAGCAGCCCAAATCTCAACATTGCTTACAAAATGAACGTCCGTGAATACCAAGCTCTCACTCCCTATGCCACAGCATTAGAAGAAAATTGGGGAAAGCCTCCTGGGAATCTGAATGCGGATGGAGAGAATCTGTTGGTATATGGTAAGCAATATGGTAATGTATTCATAGGTGTTCAACCTACATTTGGCTACGAAGGTGATCCTATGCGGTTACTTTTCTCCAAATCTGCAAGCCCTCATCATGGTTTTGCAGCATATTACTCTTTTGTCGAGAAAATTTTCAAAGCTGATGCTGTTCTTCATTTCGGCACACACGGTTCCCTTGAATTCATGCCTGGAAAGCAGGTAGGGATGAGTGATGTATGTTACCCTGACAGTCTGATCGGGAATATTCCAAATGTCTATTACTATGCTGCAAACAACCCTTCAGAGGCTACCATAGCCAAACGCAGGAGCTACGCAAATACCATAAGCTATCTTACTCCTCCAGCCGAAAATGCAGGACTGTACAAGGGTCTTAAGCAGTTAAGTGAACTCATCTCGTCGTATCAGTCACTCAAGGACACTGGCCGCGGTCAACAAATTGTGAGTTCAATTATTAGCACGGCTAAACAATGCAATCTCGACAAGGATGTGGATTTGCCAGAGGAGGGTGTGGAGCTTCCCACTAAAGAGCGAGATCTTGTTGTTGGGAAGGTGTATGCTAAGATCATGGAGATTGAGTCCCGCCTGTTGCCTTGTGGACTCCATGTCATTGGTGAGCCACCCACAGCCATGGAAGCAGTTGCTACATTGGTGAACATAGCTGCACTTGATCGTGTGGAAGAAGGCATTTCCTCCCTCCCTTCTATTCTAGCTCAGAGTGTAGGAAGAAACATAGAGGAAATTTATAGAAGCAGTGACAAAGGAGTATTAAAGGATGTAGAGCTTCTTCGGCAAATAACTGAAGCATCACGCGGAGCAATTACTTCCTTTGTAGAGCGCACTACTAATAGTAAGGGTCAAGTTGTAGATGTATCTAATAAACTTACCTCCATCCTTGGATTCGGCATAAACGAACCATGGATTCAGTACTTGTCGGACACCAAATTTTACCGAGGTGATAGGGAAAAGCTCAGAATTTTGTTTGAGTACTTGGGAGAATGTTTGAGGTTAATTGTAGCTGATAATGAAGTGGGAAGTTTAAAACAAGCCTTGGAAGGTAAATTTGTAGAGCCAGGACCTGGAGGCGACCCGATCAGAAACCCTAAAGTTTTACCAACAGGAAAGAATATTCATGCCCTGGATCCACAATCTATTCCTACTACAGCAGCAATGGAGAGTGCCAAAATAGTGGTAGAGAGATTGCTTGAAAGGCAAAAAATTGATAATGGAGGAAAGTATCCTGAGACAGTTGCCCTTGTACTGTGGGGAACAGATAATATTAAGACATATGGAGAATCCCTTGCTCAGGTTCTGTGGATGATTGGTGTAAATCCGATAGCTGATAACCTCGGAAGGGTCAACCGTGTAGAACCTGTAAGCCTTGAAGAGCTTGGAAGACCTAGGGTTGACGTTGTCGTTAATTGCTCTGGAGTATTCAGAGACCTTTTCATCAATCAGGTATCAGTTATCACACCGTTGTTTGGATTCTGTTATTGTTTAAAAAGGTTACATAAACTCAAATAGTATGTCCATACTTAACCTCTATAACAAAAACAAAAATTGTTGATTTCTTCACGAGAAACTATAATGATTGTTCAGGTTACTTTTTTGCATAAAACTCATTTTTACCTTATTACTCCAAGATTTTCATATCTGTCTGTTGCTTTGCTCATATTTTTATTCTTTTCTTCTTCAGATGAATCTTCTGGATAGAGCAGTGAAGATGGTTGCCGAATTAGACGAACCAGTAGAGATGAACTATGTAAGGAAGCATGCAATAGAACAAGCTGAAGCCCTGGGGGTTGAAGTTCGAGAAGCCGCGACAAGGATCTTCTCCAATGCCTCAGGATCCTACTCCTCAAACATAAACCTGGCTGTGGAGAATTCTTCATGGAATGATGAGAAGCAGCTCCAAGACATGTATCTTAGCAGAAAGTCTTTTGCTTTTGATTGTGATGCTCCTGGTGCAGGCATGACTGAAAAAAGACAAGTCTTTGAGATGGCTCTCAGCACAGCAGACGCCACGTTCCAAAACCTTGACTCATCGGAAATCTCCCTCACTGATGTCAGTCATTACTTTGATTCAGACCCCACTAACCTTGTTCAAAATTTAAGGAAAGATGGGAAGAAGCCAAGTGCATATATTGCTGATACCACCACTGCCAATGCCCAGGTAAAAGTTGTTATATGAATGTACTATTGTCAAACTTCGTTTTCTTAGAAAAAAATTGGGAAGAGAGAAATTATTATTGATTAAAGTGACGCTAATGGTCATTTTATAACCATCCCCGAGGAGATTTGAATTTCACCCCTTAGGTTTTGCTATGTCAAACTCTTGCTAATGAGCTGACACTTTATGAACTAAGGATGAATCTACACGAGTGACATCCTTATTAGGATTTTGATCTTTCTCAATATTTTCTATCTAAATCACCTACATAGACTTCGTGTTCTGATTGTCACTTGTTAGTAGTTTTTTCATTTGACCTTATGGAGATATTATTCCTTTCAGGTACGCACCCTTTCAGAGACAGTTCGACTTGATGCAAGAACCAAGCTGTTGAACCCCAAATGGTATGAAGGCATGTTATCTAGTGGTTATGAGGGTGTACGGGAAATCGAGAAGAGGCTTACTAACACAGTTGGATGGAGTGCAACTTCTGGACAAGTTGACAATTGGGTGTATGAAGAAGCCAACACAACATTCATTCAAGATGAGGAAATGTTGAAGAAGCTGATGAGCACAAATCCTAACTCCTTCAGGAAGCTGGTGCAAACATTCTTGGAAGCCAATGGACGCGGATATTGGGAAACTGAAGAAGAAAACATTGAGAAGTTGAGGCAGTTGTACTCCGAAGTGGAAGATAAAATTGAAGGCATTGATCGTTGAAGTATGCACTCATAATTGAGATGAATATATAGAGAACTTAACTGTACCTTATTTCTCTGAAACTTGGTTACCACCTTGAATTGATAGTTGTTGCTCCTTTCCCCTTTTTCCCTGTTGTAATTTTTGTTGACTTTCAGGGACTATGCTCCTTTTTGTGCAGTTGCAAATGCCAAACAAACTTAGCCAATATATCTTCCAATTTTAAATATAAAGATATGGTTCCATTATATATAGATTTCATCTTTTATATAACAGTGTGAAAATGAATTTTGTTTTTGTCTTGTCACTCTGGTATTTAGGCAAAAAAAATACCTTAATAATGCAATAGGTTTTGAATTTGGATAATCCCGGTCGAATTGAACTTGAATGTAACTCTTTAAATCTCTTGAATCCAATAACATTGTGCGAAAATGAATTTGATAATAATATATATAAACAGCAATAGAAACCTAATCAGCATTTACTGAATATAAGTGCTCATTGTATAAGCATTTGTGTGTATGCTACTTCTATAATCGAAGAAAAAAAAAAAGGTGGTGAGTAACAAAGTGATGGAATAATTTATGGGTCTATCAATCTTCACATTCTTGGAACTCACTGAAGTAACAAGATTGTTGCCACAATCAATGTTTCCCTATAAGATGTTCTTCATGCAGAAATAAACTGAACAAAAGTGGAAAGCACCGTAAAAAGAATCTCTCAATGGAGAGCTTGAATTGCAATATTCATTACAAATACATTTCTGTTTCATATTTTCACAAAAAAAGAAAGGAAAAAACAATAATTCATTTTCTCTGTGGACCAAATATACAATAAAGGGGTAAGGGAAAAAAAAGGGTTAAAAAACCACCCTACAAATTTTAGAAGATAAAAACAAAAATTAAAAAGACTGCAACACTATTTTTGATTGACAAGAGGCCGCGTAGATGATTTATCCAAGTGTATTACATGTTTCTTGGTTGTCTTTCCTGAGCTAGTATTAAGAAACAGTTTCTACCTTTCAAACCAATTCCATTAGGAGTGGATCCCCTTCAGCCATTATTCTGATAAGCTTAATAAATTCTTGCTCACTTGATACACTCCATGGATGAACAGCAGGGACTTTAGCCGAATAAAGAGTCGATGAATTAGTCGGAGGAGCTTGCTTGTAGATTGTTTTATCAAGAACAGGATCAAAATTCTGTGTAGAATCCATTGAGACAAAGAACATAGGAATTGCAACCTTCTGATGGATCTCTAGATTGTCTACTAGGTTAACAAGCTCAACGAAATCGCTGATTAAGCGCTGAGGAACATAGAATATCTCAGAACTGCATAACAAGAGGTTCTTGTCATTGTTACTTGTGTCTTTGTAATTGACTTGAAAGTGAGCTGGCATCATGCTAACAACCTTTTGTACCATGCTTGCTTGTTGAGATAACCAGTCGGCATTGTTGTCCCCAGTTAAAACAGAAGACCAAGACTCGGGTACCTGGATCCCAATGAATCCGTCAGAGAGGGAAAATGAAAGCTAGTGGAGTTTTAAGAGTTAATGCTATGTCTTTCAAAACTGGTACTACCTCTATCCCTTTTTATAAGCACTTCTTCCGTCCTTTTTCTAAGGACCCTTTATAATTTTCACATATCTCAAGAAGATTTTGTGTATTTAATGTGTTCATTTTATCTATGGATGTTCCTAAAATACCCTTGCATATACGAATGTATTTAAGTCTGATCTGATTTTCATATTTCCAGACACTTAATAATAATCATTAGGGGCTTACTTGGAAAAATATAACAAACGTGTCTAGTAATTTGAAATAGTGCTCATTTAGGGACAAAGGTAGTATAAAAGAAGAACATAAAAACAGGGGTTTGACTTTGATCAAATAATGAGGGTCAGGTGCACAATGTTTTTACACTATCATCTATTGAGTGCAAACATGATTTAGTGAAAAAAATAAAAATAAAATTGAACATTATATTAACAACTTAGAGGCCAAACTCTTTTTTACATAACATATGATTGGATGATGATTTTGTATCCGAGGCTTTTGTATGAGAAGGAGGGGGAGTATCTATCATGCAAACACAAGAACTGGGCTTGTTTGGGTTGAGAAAATATTTTCTGATTTCATTATCTGTGTTCACATTGCTTTCATTAGAGACAAAATGAAAGTAAGAAGGTAATTCTGTGATTGCAAATTAAAACAGAAAGTGGAAGAAAAAAAAAACGTTTTTAAAAACCTAACAGGAGCTAAGTATCCACTAATTTGAGTCAACAGAAACACAGTAACATATTCAAAACTACCTTATTAGTGATCCACAGTTTGGTTTTATCCGCTTGTAGTAAGTTCCAATAGTTAAGAATTGTATTATCCTGCAGGAATAAAAATCCTTCTGCACTGCTAAATTGATCAAATATTTTTGGCAGGTACCTGGAAACAGGAAATGAAAAAAAATTAAAGTTATATCCAGTAGGAAAAAATAGTAGTAATCATCACAATTCACAATACACTAGTACTTCAATAAGGACTTATTTCCTTCCCTCTACAATCCCCTTTCCTGATTTATTTCTAATCAATATCCATCTAAACTCTACTTTCATATTTAACGTATAATTAGTAATCCATCTCTATTCCAAATCCTTTCATGATCAATCAAAAAGTTTATTAAGATTAGTAATAAATGCTTCACAGTAAAAATAGGTAACTTTTCTTTCTAATACTGCTCTTCCAAAATTTCCATTGGTGGTGAGTCATGCTGTATGTCATCCAATTCTCATATATTAATGTTAGCATGGTTAAAGTGATGGCAGTTGCATTCTTTTCGCGTCTAAGCACAATTCACATTTCACATCAGCTCAACACAAATATTTTATCAGATTCTGAATGTTACATAATAAGACATCTAACAGCAAGAAGCAGTTACTCGACAAATTCTTATTTTATTCTTCAAACCTCAGTCTTCCATTGCCCATAAAACATTTGATACCAAATTGTGAAGGGCCCATGTTCAGTTTTAATTCATGTGGATGGAATTATGGTTTTAAATTGTGGTCCACGCCTGCAATTTTGGCTGCAAAATAAAGGATTTTGATGTCTCTGCAATGGCATTGTAACCGCCATAGACCGCAATTTTTAAAACCATATTGACAACCATCACTAATAGACAGCTTAGTCATAAAATAACAGTCAGTCATGTGACATAGTTGTATGCAAAATAAAACAGGGCTTACTTGTATGCTTGGTCCAAATGGACCTCTTGTACAACAAGATCTACGTCCTTCTTTTCCGACAAAATAACTACACTTCTGAATATTCTCCCATAAAGCAACCTCCATTCAAGGGCCGTACGTTCAACAGGCCCGCTGCAATGCATGACGAGCACAATATTCCCGAAAGTTTTTCTCCATCTGATTAAATTAGCAATCTCATAATTCACAGTTCCTGTTTCTTCAACCCCAAGATGAACAGACGGCAACTTTTGTGGTATAAACTCCCTCTGGTCACCATCACCAATGTTTGCTCTCGGACGACCGAGTTCCAAAGACATTAACCTTGGCTGCTGATAACCAACAGCTAACAAATCCTGCAGCCAAGCGGCAGTAAGTTTCACATCCTTGTCAGTCCAAAAACCCTCCTCTGCCATTGCATAGCTCAAATCCAAGATCTTCTCAAACAATCTATGCTTATCCGATCTCCAAGATACCAAATACTTAATCAAACGACCAACATTCACATGAAGATCTTTCTCCTCCGAAAAGGGATAAGCCTCAACCCTATCATATCTATGAACAGTAGGTGGATAAACTGCAACATAACCACCAACTTCCCAAAGAAGCCTCTGTCCCCAATAACCTCTCAAAACATCAGAAGCCATCCTACTAACCGAAACAGGAAGCATCAAAGCCCAAAAAGCAGGCGAATGATACATCGTATTAAAAGAATTAACCGGCATCATCACACCCTGAGGCAATGCAACCTTGGGCGCATGCTTATCAAATCGAATATCAAATGGTTCCAAACCCGATTTCCTCGTAAAATAAAACACAGAATCAACATCAGGCAATCCATTAGAAATCCCCTGCTGAATAAACTGTTTCCCACCAAACACCTGAGTGTAAAACTCTTCATGCCCAATCTCACCCACATTTTCCAACGGCAAACCTCTCGGCCAAACCGATCTTTGCCCGAAATGAACATACGGATTAACAACAGTCCTATTAGGGTTATCATGACTATACTGCAACAAAACCTCTTGCCTAGCACCTTCACCAACCAATTCAACATCAAAATGTTTCCCCAAATCCCCATCAATCACTTCCCCTCTATCATCAGCATCAAAAATCTTCTTAGCACCATGTTGAATTGCAAACAAATACCCAACAATTTTCCTAACATAAGAATCATAAGGCAAATAATCAACAACCCTAAACCCCAAATTCGCTTGTTCATCCAAAGACAAAAAGATACAACCTTTCAAACTCCAATCCGCCGGAGTTCTTGAATCACCAATCGCCACAACCTGCCAACCCTTCACCTTCACCAATTTCTTCAACTCATCACTCGGGTAACCCGAAACCGAAACCACGATCCATTTCTCCGATAAGAAATTCGCGTACCGCGAATTTCTATCGGCGATTGGTGTGATTTTGTTCCAATCGACGCGTGGATACTCGATCTTCTCGAGATCACGCGCTTTGTTCTCGAAACAAAGTAAAGCGGCGGTGTCGCCGACGTTACGTAAGAAAAAAAGTGCTGCGACGGTTACGACGAGAAGAATGACGGAAACAATTTTGTAAAGATTTTCGGATACCCATACGGAGAAGTCGAGGTTTTTTGTATGAGTGAAACGGTTTGTAGGAAGATCACTTTTTTTCAAATAAGGTTTTGGATTTGGATTTGATGGTTTTTGAGCTGAAGAATGCTCTTGGACCAACATTGAAGAAAAAAAGTGTTAGTGTGAGTTTTTGGTACTTGAGATTATTAGATTGACTTAAGTTGAGTTGAAACACCAGTTCAAATGTTGAACAAAAAACATAAACCACACAGACAGAGTGACAGAAACAGTGTAAGTAGTTTTGTGTAAGGTTGAGGTTATTTGATTGGGTGTGTCGGTTCCTTAAGCTTCAATACAACTTCAACTAGTTTGGTGTGGTGGAATCTTCCACTTGTTATCTCACACCTTATTAGGTGGTGTTTCACATTATTGTATTAATTGTTGTTGTTAGGGTAATGTATGAATTTTTTTTTAGGAAAGGGTAATGTATGAATGTATTTTTTAATAGGGTTAAATATGTTTTTGATTCATATAAATATGTTAACTTTTTGTCTTAGTTTCTCTAAAAAAAACTTTTAATCTCTAAAAACTATTCAACTACACTTTTTGTCCCTTTTTTTAAAATAGTTTACATATGAAGAATTCATATTTTTGAATAAAAGTTTACAGTTTACAAAAAAATTTAGGCCAAATACCTTCCTAACTTCTTTATGTTTCATGTTTGTTTCATATAGATCTTTTAAGTTTCTAAGGTTTCAGATAGGTCCTTTAAGTTTCGAGTTTGTTTCGGATAGGTTCTTTAAGTTTCTAAGGTTTCAAATATGTCCTTAAGTTTCGAGTTTGTTTCAGATAGGTCCTTTCTATCAACCTCCGTTAAGCCAAAGTTGATTTGTCCGTTAAGCCAAAGTTGATCTGGTTGGGGAAAAAATTGATGTCAAGTGTCAGAGAGAACCACCTCACCCATTTAACGGACATATTAGCTTTGTCTTAATGGACAAAACAACTTTGGCTTAACGGAGGTTGAGAGAAAAGACCTATCTGAAACAAACTCGAAACTTAAAGGATCTATCTGAAACCTTAGAAACTTAAATGACTTATCTGAAACAAACATAAAACTTAAGGAACCTAGAGAGGTATTTGACCAAAAATTTATAATATTCTAAGATACTCTCCCAAAAAAATTAATTTTTTTTAACAAAACATGAATTAACTATGAATTTTTATGTTTTTGGTGGTTAAAAATTCATATTTAATTTATATTTTGTTAAAAAAAATCTATTTTTAGATTTTTACAATATTCTACACATTTCTGCACAATTTCATTAAAAAATACAAAAATTTACTTTAAAATAGGGACCAAAAGTAGTGATTAAAATTTTTATAGG
>Ga0209282_1000619_pt1 | contig 17471 bp, 14 predicted proteins | sample Mtrugardesep15_FD_187529 | JGI IMG/M metagenome (GOLD analysis project Ga0209282, IMG submission 187529) | Root nodule microbial communities of legume samples collected from California, USA - M. trunc garden sep15 (SPAdes) (version 2) | ecosystem: Host-associated > Plants > Roots > Nodule...
AATCATGATCTGTCCTCTTACGATTTGATAGAAATCATTTAATATTATCAAGAATTGTAGATTTTTTGTGTTCCATTCTACATTTTTTTGCATTTGGACGATTACATTGTGGCAAATGTCTACATTGTTTTCATTATTCACATGAAGCTCTTAACTAAGTAACGATAAAAGTTCATTTGGTACGTCGATGAATATGTCAAAATCACGATGATTCGCTGTGATTTTTTTAAAATTTACACTTTGTAACTTCTATAATGCCAATACACACTAAATGTTATAGCAAACACGCGTTACAAATAATTTTTTGGCTGTAAATTTAATTTATTTATTTTTGGCAAACAGCTCTAAATTTCATTTGTATTGATGTTTTCTTTACAAAATTGCCCTATTTAATTTACCGTTATATTGCCCTAAATACTTCATCTTTCTCTCTTATATACATATTTCAAATAAACTTCTTACTCCAACGACTTTTGTTAGTAACTTAGTATCCATGGTTTTGTTAGAGGCATGTGTAATAAGGAATAGAGGAAGTGGAGTATCAACTTCACTTAGCGTATGACTTCAAACCAAACAAATTCATTAATGGTGTATTTGATGGTTACAATAAGAGGCATCATAGAATAAGGGTATCATATCTTCTAGAGTTTTGATGTTAAATGACACACAAGATATGTTAAATTAATCATGAATCATATCTTATATTACTTCACTGGTTAAAAAATTTAACTTGAGTGTATAAGTTGGATTATAAGCTAGTAAGATAAGATAAGAATTTTTTTACGAACTTACCCCTGTATGATATAATCAAAGATAAATAAATAAATTTGATAAAATATAATTATAAGATAATTAGATATCAAATTAGAAATATTAATTAGTAATTTTTAAAAATATTTATTATTTTGTCTTTGTAAAAAAAATATTTATTATTTTGTCACAAGGTAATTATATAATTTATTCCTTCAAAAAAAATAGAGTCAAACCGTTTTTAGAGTCATGTATTAATTAATTTTTTTTGGTAAAGCATAGATTAATTAAGGCTTAATATATCGTTTGATCCCTTAACTTATTTTATGTTTTCATTTTTTTATGATTTCATTACAACAATTGATGTTAATCACAATGCAAGCCTAGTTTAAATTTGTTTATACTTGGAATAAATTAAAACTGAAAAAATCTTCAGATATTGCAGCCGATATGTACATGGCTAAGCTGACCAAGGTTTCAAGTTGGTGCATAAGAATGAGATACATTTGTCTGCACTCACTATTAATATTTCATTGATTCCTATTTTTCTGTGCAATTGATATTCTTTTTTCATTCACATCAGTGTACAAAAAAAAGAAAGGAAAAATGTTTTCATTTACCATTTGTTATAATCAGTAAAAGAAGATTTATTTTCCTGATGATTTATTCTTCCTCAACTTATAGGTACTCTTCTTTTTCTTTTCCTGATGATTTATTCCAAGACCCAAATTGTGATCCTTGATATTGCAGAAAAATGCAATCAAATATGATTGATGCGGCTGCAATTAGGTCGGAATGTGGTTGCTGGGACATAAAAAACCTTGACTTTGTAACCACAATCGTGGTCTCAAACCTTTTGTAGAACCATGCAGTATAGTTGGAAAGTTATAATTTGAAAGCATTGCAATCAAATTATGGTAAAATAAATCTTCTTTTACTGATTATAACAAACGGTAAATGAAAATATTTTTCCTTTCTTTTTTATGTACACTGATGTGAATGAAAAAAAGAATATCAATCGCACAGAAAAATAGGAATCAATGAAATATTAATAGTGAGTGCAGACAAATGTATCTCATTCTTATGCACCAACTTGAAACCTTGGTCAACTTAGCCAAGTACATATCGGCTGCAATATCTGAAGATTTTTTCAGTTTTAATTTATTCCAAGTATAAACAAATTTAAACTAGGCTTGCATTGTGATTAACATCAATTGTTGTAATGAAATCATAAAAAATAATACTATTGTCAAGATTGGACGAGGCTGGACAAAGTTTTTCCTAAAAAATAATGTTTATGATAATTTTATATTGGAATTCAAATGTGACTCCATAATGGCATCAAATATTGTTATTGTGTTAGTTTATGATGAATCTTCCATGAGTTTTTTTTTTAATTTATCTGTTTATTTCGTGTAACCAATTGTTTTCCAAATATGTAATGAATATTACATTAGTTTTAAATTAAATGTAAAAATATTTTTCTATTTTGTGTTTTAATATTTGTATCAAACTATGAAAAAAAATTAAATTATCAAAATATAACCGACCTATGCAGTAAAAACTAAATTCTCAACAATCTAACATATAATCAATTGTGCATAAATATTCTTATTTCATGCCGCATTGTTACAACCAACAGACATAAGGTTGTCATTAATAAACATTATAAAATCTTTTGGCTAATAAACTTTTTCTGAGACATAAAATCTGATCAACTCTTACACTCATATGTCTTCTCAACATATTCAACACTTTTTTTTCCGTACGGTTTAATGAACTATTAGATACTACTAATTACTGTGCACTATAGTTACTTTCTGCACTGTAGTCCCTACATATTCCCACGCCATATCCCCACTGTGGTTACGATTTCATTCTCAACATATTCAATAATAGTTAGTATCTGCACTGTAGTCCCACGAACTAATTACTGTGTTTCTCCATGACACAAATATTAATCATATTAAAAGGATAGATTCTCAAAACATGCTTTATGTTGTATTTGTAATTTGTCTTCATCGTGATATACATTCAATTGCACATCGTGTATACTACTTTATTAATAGTGCTACACAATACAATGGCATTTATGTCACATTTTATATTTCAACCAAGAAGGACTGCAACATATTTTTGGCTTTCAAAAAAACTTACAAATTCTCTTTTATTTTAATGCATGTAACAATTCAATTTTTAAATCGAAATGTTCCAATTGGTCTAAATATAATTTAATTAACCAAATTTATTTTAAAATTAATTTAACACATGGTTTTACTACTTCAACTTTTATTGACTATTTCATTTCTAATTTCAAATTATATTACTATACAACAATTTTTATTTCCCCTTTAACAATTTTACATTTATAGTATATACATCACAACATTTAACAAATAAACCAATTTTTTTATAAATATTTTACTGCAAAAATGCACCCTCAACCAACCAGTACCCATGCATTTTTGAGGGGATAGGAGTGTAATTCAAGCATCTTTGAAAAGAAATGAGTGTAATTTACTCTTTAATTTTTATGTACGTCTACACCCAATCAGAATGCATTCATTTAAGAAGTTAGTTGAATCTACATTTCACTTAAATTTGCTCATACTATATAACACCATAATGTATTCCGATTAAATACACCTAACATACTATTTTAATTCTACATTATTTCTATGTCTTCTTTCAAAAAACTACTGACCACTTCATCTATTGATGTATGTGGTCTATAATATGAACCACATACATTATTTATTGAATGAATCTAAAAAGTGAAAAGTGACTTACATTTGAGACCAGATGTAGTATATATTTATATGTCTATATTAATATTATTTCAAACAATTCAATTACATTCATATTTCATAATTTTTTCAATTCAAAGGTAACTAAAATTATAAGTCAATTTACTTCCTAAATATTGACACAAAGTAACTATAGTCACAATTCAAATATAATTTTTTGCAATTTCTCTATATTCACAAACTAAATTGACTACTCTTTCCACATTCAGGGACTAAAATGATTAAATACTCTATCAAAATTTTAACTTCAGCATACCCATTCTAATTTGTCCCATAAAAGCTGCACACAATTTAGGACTAATATACTTAATATTAATATGACAATACTATAGTTTGAATCTACTCTACCGTCCATATTCTCTTTTTGAGAATCTTGAAATATGTGTGTCAGCAATCCTGTTTTCATATATATTCACGAAACACGCCTTACACTTATTTTCACGACATATAATTATATATCCATAATAAAATTTTATAGAATTAGGTGTGTGTATGCATGCACACTAACTGTCCAAATTACGTTCTCATTTTATACTTTATTTACAAACTGATTTAAATATTTAGACAACCACCATATCTTTTTATATTCCAACACTTAACATTATTACTCCCTCCGATCTCAAATTAAGCCCCTATATTTAAAAATGGCTTACATTTGAGACCAGATGGAGTATATTACAACAAATCAAACTATAGATTACATAACTTAGTTTTGTTTACATAAGACCATCTATATTGAAATGGTATTAACTATTTAAGGCCATTTCACTATTACGTACCTCTAATGGCGATAAAATTTGTCACGGTCTTATAAGAATAACCTGTTTTCTCAAACCTCAACTAATAAACTGAACAACACTATTTTATTATTAGGAAAAATGATCTAATTATATGATGTTATTAATATTTAAATAGTACGTCTTATTAATTACTTTATGAGAAACCTATATGGTAGTTATTGACTGCTTACTATGTTCAACTAAAACAAATGATAAATATGATATGTGTACAAGTTTCAACTGTTCAAGTTCCCATAAATTTCGGGTATCCATTGTTTATACTATAAGGATATTTCGATTTTTCCCATATTGGTTCTTAAATGATGCCTATTTCTTTATTAACCTACTAACATACATATTACCAACACAATTATACTATTTATGCTATATCTTTTTACACAAATTGTTGTTTAATCATCAAATTCTTATTGCCAATATTAAACTTTAAAAATTCACCCACAATATGGACCCTAACTGTTGTTAGATTAAATAGTAGAACAAAACATTAACCCTTGAACAATAACCATTTTTAGATAACTATATGACAAAAACACCATATTCTTTTTTATCTTTTTTTTACCTTTATTCTGATTACAAAAATTAACTTTAAAACAACGTTTTCACAATTAATATAACGAAACAAAACAATACTTTATTACATAGTACATAATACCTCACATTACAATAAATAAGGATAAATAAACAATATTAATTACTAAAAATACAACACTAATTCTAAATTAATAACATGTAGTAACATATAACAAACAACTAAACAACCAACAAATACTTAAACAAAATTTCAAACATCACTCTCCAGTAATCTCACATAGCAATTGGAAGGATTGTTTTTGATTTCAAACAGAAGCCTATCACCAACTTCCACGTTACATTTCTTAACAAAATCATTCCAACCTTTACCTATGTACCTCTTCATCATATCACCATCTTCACAAAAAACTTCACAATTACAAGCTTCAACATAATCTTCTTCTGAATCAAGCAAAGTCAATGTCATAGCCTTTTGATCTGGTTGCAAACGTTCAACCCCTGTGTGCCTGGAATACGCTGTACAATATCAAATATTACCAATTTGTCATTCATGATTTAACAAAAATTGTTTCACACAGCTTATTTAAACAAGATGTCATTAAACTATACAACACTTACAACACTGTAAGTTGGACGAAGATGTGCAGAAGTCACTAAAATCTCCCATGTAGTACTTGTAACTCTTAGACATGGAGGTAACTCTTCAGGTTTCTTATAGTCAAATTCAATGTCAAACTTTGGTACAGGATCAGACCTAGGAACATAATAACCTTCCTTTGTCAATGATCGGTAGCATTCTTTTTTGGACTATGTTTTTGATTCACCACTGGTCAAACCACAACAGTCAATTGTAATAACATACTTTAATAATTTAAAATCAAAACCAACTAAAACTCGCAATTCAATGTCTTTGTGATATATGATCATATTTGGTAACACATCTGGGTTATCATAAAAATTAACAAAATATCAACAGAAGCCAGTTGTTCACAAAAATAAAAATAACATTTGCGAGACTATAGAATAATCTATTCACACAATTATACACCAATTATTACATTCACCACATTATACCTCTTTGAACAAGACATAATCAAGCACATGAAGCACAACTCAAACCAAATTTTTATGTGAAGAATAAAAGACTTTCACTACACCTGTTCTTTTCCACCAGTTGCATTTTTATAGTACAAAAAAATATCCCAGTGAATATACAAAATCGGGTCGGGTCCAAATATCAATTTAACTTTATAGGCCCAATATGTAGTTTTGCTATTTTACCCTGCATACTCATTCATACAATTATATATCAACGTTTTCTTATTATTTATTTATTTATTTCCTATATTACTGATTTTATTATCTAAATGTTCGATGCAATAGTATAAATATTAAAGTATTATTGTCCCCGTCCATCATATAAAATTACTCTGCAATTTCTTTCATGTACATTATTTTAATTTCTTTTATATCCTACCATAAATATTTATACATAATTTTTTCTAATAGTTGTATCTTTAATTTTTTTTACTGTTATCTAACCAAACCATTAATACACAATGCTTATAATTTATTTTACTCAAAATCACAACTATCTCATATTACTTCGGCCAATGTTAAAAGTCATATTACAAGGCATATAGATAAGTCTCAATCTTCATGTTACAATTTTTAATTTCACCCAAGTATTAACAATTTTACAACAATAGTTATATCTTTAAAAAATTTTACTATTATCTAACCAAAACATTAATACTACTACTAACTATAATTTCCTAACTAAAAATATCATTTCACATATCGACAATCTTATTTTTTACGTAAAATTGTTCTAAATTGTGTTTATATTTGTTTGATTACATAATCACATCTGTCAATACAATAAATTGGTTTCAAATAAACACATATTAATTCTGAAATATTTAATTGTGTATAGATTTTTTTAATTATAAATTTTTTATTGTTTAAGTTCTCACTAAAATAATTCACCCACATCCAACCAGTACTCGTGCGGATGCATGGGTATGTTACTCGTTATAGAATAAGTGTATCATATCTTCTCGTGTTCTGATGTTAAATGACACGACAAGATATGTTAAATTAATCATGAATTATATCTTATATTACCTCACCAATTAAAAAATTTAACTTGAGTATGAGTTGGATTATAAGCTAGTAAGATAAGATAAGAATTTTTTTACAAACTTACCCCTATATAATATAATTAAAGATAAATAAATAAATTTGATAAAATATAATTATAAGATAATTAAAAATATTAATTAGTAATTTTTTAAAATATTTATTATTTTGTCTTTATAAAAAACAATTATTATTTTGTCACAAGGTAATTATATAATTTATTCCTTAAAAAAAATAGAGTCAAACCGTTTTTAGAGTCATGTATTAATTAATTTTTTTTTGGTAAAACATAGATTAATTAATATCATTGGATATCCTTTAAAAAAATATCATTAGACACGATCAATATTATTACGAAAAGAAAACTACAATTAAGGTAATCGAATAATCAATGATTGTTTAATCTTCTCCACACTCATATTAGTCCATCAAATATGGAAATGCTTGTTTGAACATCCAATATAAAAAATCACTTGTCATACTTAATATCACCTCTATCAATCAATATTTATAGAGTAAAGATCCTATTTAGTCTCTCACAATTTTTCACAATCTAGTTTAATCATTTAAAAAAAATAAAAATAATATCCAAATCAATCTCTCGTACGAAGAAACTAAAATGTGTCATGAGAAAGGTGAAAAGCTCGTATATATATTTCTGTACACTTAAAATCAGTTTATCCATTTGGAGCATCGAGCTTAAGCAGATAAGAGAAGGTGAAAAGCAATTTGAGAGAATGAAGAGAATCTCTCTGAATTGTGGTCTCACCCGTCCTGCTAGCTCTACACATTCGCGTCCTTCACGTTTCATGGTATTTGCTTCTTCTTCATGGCTTCCAAATTATTCTTCTCTTAACAACACCTTCATTGCTTCTGCTTCTTCTTCCTTCGGTGGTTCAGGTCCTCACTCTTCTTCTATTTATACTTCACCATTGTTTGTTTGTTTATTTTTCTTAATGTTTTGTTAGAGATAGCTTATATGTAAGCATTTACATGATAAGTGCATATGCTATAAGCACGAAATTAAATAGTTGGATTGAATTTCATTTGTTCAGAGCAGTTATTGGATGTGGGATCAAAGAAGAAAAGGAAGGAGATAGCTGGAATAGATCAGGATGAATTAGTTGATCCAAAGCTATTAGCTGATCCAGATAGTTGTTTTTGTGAGTTCAAAGGAGTGCATATACACCACAAAATATATGAATATGATGCTGAATCCAATTCCCAAGCACAAATCAACAAGTTGTGTTTGCCTATGATTCTGTTACATGGATTCGGAGCCTCGGTTTTCTCTTGGAAAAATGTTATGAAGCCTTTGGCTGAGGCTACGTGTTCAAAAGTTTTAGCTTTTGATAGGCCAGCGTTTGGATTGACATCTCGGGTTAACTTAACTTCTGGAAATGGAGACACAAAACCTATAAATGCTTACTCCATGGCATTTTCAGTGCTTGCTACATTGCATTTCTTTGATTTATTAAAAGCTGAGAAGGCAATTTTAGTAGGGTATGTGAATATTCTATCTCCTGTTTTGCTTAGTGCCTTTATTTTTCATATGGATATTGTTGGGTGACTTTTGTGAATCTAGGTTGAGCTTATAAATGAATCCATGTAACAGGATAGCTTATGAAAACAACTTATAGCTTATATGAAAAATGTTTGACTTTGTTTCGAGAAACAACTTATACATAGTACCTATATGATAAACACCTTTTTCAACTTAACCTTCTTCTCCGTTGAAATCAGATGTTAAAACTGTATAATTGGTGATATAACCAATTGAAAGAGTTATATTCTCATATGCCTGTACATTGTAGTCCCTTTTCTTAGAAGTTTCCAAAATGATTTGTCAGGCACTCAGCTGGTTCACTTGTAGCAGTTAACACATATTTCGAAGCTCCTGAACGGGTTGCTGCTATAATCCTAATTGCCCCAGCAATTTTTGCTCCACTTACTACACCCAATTTTTTTAAAGAATCAGGAGAAGATAACCAAAGGAAAGAAGACAACAGTTCTACCACACGAAATCCAATTGTTGGACTTTACAAGTTGCTGTCCAAGATTACCAAGTACATTGCAAAGGCAATAACAGAGATGATGAAGCCGATGATAAATATACTCAACTCTTTATATAAGAAGTTGTTATCATCTATTCTGCGTTCTTCCCCTGCGATAATGCTGGTAATACACTTGTTCATGTAATACTATATAATCTTTGTTCCAGTTACATATCATTATTGGAAAATATAATAATCCAAGAGAAACATGGAATTATTAGCTCAAATACAATTACATTGAACTCACGAAAACCTTTTCATCGAATCAATGTTCCTTAAAATTCCTTTTCTTCAAGTCCATACATATAGTCAACTACGTAAGGAAAAATATGGTTAGATTGCCTCTTGTGGATACACTTTTATGCATTTTAGCTTCTTTCTTTAATTGACTGCAATTCTTAAGCTGACACTATCTATAATTTGTCATGACCACTACTGATGGCCCTTTCTTCATATGAATCTCAGGTAAGAATGGCAATTGATAAGTTTGGGGCTGCTGCAGTTCGAAATTCGTGGTATGATCCAAAACAGGTCTCTGAGCATGTACTTAGCGGTTATACAAAGGTAATGTAATCTGACAAAATATTCCTATTTTCATATTCTGTAACTATATTCTTCTATATTCATCATGATTCTCAAATAGTCTGTGCTCACTGGGTGTTAGCATTGAATGCAGCCATTGAGGGTTAAGAATTGGGATAGGGCACTGGTTGAATTCACTGCTGCAATGCTTCTGGACGAAGAATCTAATACAAAGCCAGAACTTTCTAAAAGACTTGATGAAATATCTTGTCCTGGTGATTTCACTGACCCTTAATGAAATATCTTTTCTGTTGTGTAAAGATCTAACTTGCTTCATAGCCTCGAGTTCAACCTTGATCATAATTGGCAATATTGTTTGACTGTGCAGTTCTGATTGTAACCGGTGATAGTGATCGACTAGTTCCTTCATGGAATGCTGAGAGACTTTCAAGAGTCATACCAGGAGCATCATTTGAAGTAATTAAGCAATGTGGCCATTTGCCACATGAAGAAAAGATGGAGGAGTTTCTTTCAATTGTTGAAAACTTTCTAAGGAGACTAGCGGGTGATTCAAACAAACAAGATCTACAACCCGTAACATGAATTTTGTACAAGTCAGCCTTCCCATTTTACTTCACAGAAAATCCATCCATATAATACAGGAAGACACTAATGCAATTGATCAAATGGATTAAGATTATTTAAAGCTATATTGATACATAGTCATTAAATTCATCAAGCATGACGAGACTGGAAAACGGAAAGACTGGACGTGGAAAAGTGCCTATAAATAACAAAATAAATTATATATTTCATTACATTATGGTGTTAGCCTTCTATAGTCCTTGAAGATATCTTCTTTATGTTAACCTGCATGGATGACCTGTAAATCCATTTATAGCATAGGCCGTGGGTCTATATCATAGAGGTATCAGATGTAACTAGACAGCAAACTCTAAATCATGTATTCAATTTCTGGAAATGGATAGTTGCAGGGAGTGAGGTTGATTATCCAGTCATTCAATTTATTGAGTTGAAGTTTTTACGATATATACAATAGACAACAAAATATATTTAAGGGCTTGATCTCATGCAGTTTTAAAATGACGCCAAATGATTACGGTACATGATTTTGATATTAAGCTACCTTTTCTTTTGTGCCAAACTATCAGCACGGAACTATTGAAGATAACAATTTTGAAAGAAAATATTGATAATTTAATTTAGAAGTGATAAATAACTTAATGTTTCAGACCAATGACTGGATCTTTCAGCAGTTTCTTTTATAGAATTGCAATCTTAAGAATGTGGAACCATATACAATAGCCATAACTGGCTTACTATACTGATTGGCTGCGTATGAAATAATTTAAGCTGATTTTAATGCTTGGTTTCGGAAGGAGCATAAGTTTATATGTTAACAGTAGCATCTCTAGGACCGCATAACATCAAATCCTGATAAGAAGTCATCGCCAAAAATTACAGTACCAGCTGCTAAAGCCTCAGCACTTATTTCCAGTACAACATCTAGAGGCACGTTTTGACCGGGTTCTTCCATGGATGGTGGCATGTTTGTGAAGCTTGGAGGCAAATCATAATTTCTTGGTAGAAAAGTGGGAATGTAACCAACATTAGACGGCGGGGATGGTGGAGGAGGAGTTACAGTTCTATGTGGTTGATAGCTTGGTCCAGCTGCTGCATGGTAGCTTGGTTCACCCACATATTGATCAGAATAGACTGTAGTGGTGAACGGCACCGAATAGGAGTCTAGCGCGTTTGTGTTTTTATGATCTTCTGGCTGATGGATTGAATCCGGAAGCTTTTTTTGCGGGTAAGCTTGTCTTAATCCTTCTTCTGCAGTCAGGTGTGTATTGTATTTGTAGCCATAATCTAAGAGCCCTTTTCCTTCCTTGCTACCTACTGTGAAGAAACTTACAGCTTCAGATCACGATAAGAATATTTGAAAGAGCTAAATTTTTAAGTTAAATCAAACTTGTCAACTTCCTCCTAAATTATGCAACCATTTATTAGTAGTACATTGAAGCGTGAATCCTCAAGTTGGTTCCAGAAATTATAGAACATTAAGAGGTTGATCTGTAAAATCAATAAATAGGCAAATATATCTCTAAATTAGTAAATTCATCCCAGACATTACCTTCTGTTGGCAAATATTTCAAATTAGTCTCTGAAGTTGAATACTTAAAATAATTGGTTCTTACAAAATTACGCGTGGATGTCAAACTTAAAAATAGTCCTCATGTCAATTTAGTGATTTTAGGAAGTGAAATGACAACACTCTACAATGTCAAGGACAAAAATGGACATTCACATAAAAGAAGGGAAACAGATGAGGAGCAACAGTGAAGCAGAAAGACAAATTTGGTTTTGTCCGGTTATGAAATAAGCGAATACCTGTGTGAGAATTCAGTTCTTTCTCATCATCATCAGAAATACGAATCAAAATATCAATAAAACCTTTTGGTTTGCTGGATTTTCTTTTCCATAATTGGTAGCTCCGAACCCCCTCTTGCTTTGGCATTGACAACTCAGAATTCTTCATCTGCTTGTCAAGAAACTTTTTCAGACCAACCATAGTTGAGCCATGAAGCTTTTCCTTGAAGAATATGGGGTCTATACTGTAAACTTCCACGTTCAATGCCAAGTCTTGGATGTTTGGCGTTGAGTCATCAACAGGAACGACAAAATTAGTTCTCCAAACAGGATTTGCATTCCCAGAATCATCAATTTTGGTACAATATTTGCTGTTATCATCAATCCACCCAACAGCATACCAGTGACGCTTCCAAAGTGAAGTTGAATGCTGCAGTCCATGAGCAGATATCAAACAGAACTCGACCCGTATAATCCCCATATAGGATGCAGAAAGAAATAGAAGAGTTGAAAGGATCTTGTATCCTTTAAGCTTCTTTAGACAAGGGTTACACAGAAAAAGAGACGTTGCTGTATTTTAAAGGCTTCTTTTTTTCTTTTATATCAGCATTCAGAAGAACCTTATACCTAAGTGTAGCTTCAGGGTCACCTTTCTGCCACATTGCCAATCTTTTCTTTCCCTGATGAGTTTATCCTAGGAAGATAGGAATCTGATAAAGTATTAAGCAGACATTTATTTGTTTTAATTATTTTGTTGGGGTTGTTTTTGGAGTTCATATGATGATGTTTTATATAAAAGAACAATTTAACATCATTTTATACAAAATATACTAGTTTAATGACAAACTTCTAGAATACTTGTGGGATGACACTGAAATCTTTAGAATACCAATTTAGGATATACTCTGTACAAAAATGTGTTCTTCAAGTAAAAGCAATAATATTTCTCACATTTACAGTAAAAGCATGACAAAAAGAATCTTTCGACTACACATTTTCCCTGCTCAGTTGAATATACACAGGCCAAGAATGACAAAAAATGGCAACATTTAACCTCTTCCAGTTGCTTAAACAACAATTTTCTTTTTGCTAACTTTATGCAGTGAAAATGACTCAATATTATCGTCCTTGAGGATTCTCGAGTCTGCCAATCAGAGGCGGAACCAACAATAGCTTTCGGCCTGCAGGTGTGACGGTTTGCTCGCTTTCCTGGATTGCTGATGAAACAGTTCTCGTGTACATCATGGTAGTAGCGTCCAAAATGTCACCACCAAATCCACAAGCCTTAAAAAACAACCTGAGAAAAAGTAGAGAACATCAATTACTGTTCACAAAGGGATAAAACTAGGCCCTTTAGAGGAATAATGAACAACCTCTCATCCTCTGAGCAAAGGGCTGCTATGTCATAGATGTCTCTATTTGTAAGCATTCTGCAAAATAGACCATATTCAGATATTTGGAACTTTTTGTATTGATCTTTAACCAGAGATGGGAAGAACCCTTATACACAACCCTTTATATTCGTTTTTTTTTTGGTGAACAACCCTTTATATTCAAATCCTACAAGGTTTAATTTGACTTAGATTTCAAATTAAAAGCATCAATATTATTCCCAATATGACAGCTTTTATTGCATATTCAAATTCAAACACACAGCAATGCTGCAACGTAGAGACCTATGTAGCACCAATGCTTCTAATTGATGGCGTGTAAGATGTCCGACACCGAAAGGTTCAATCTCATCAGCAAAAGGTTCAATCTTCTGTGTTGCATACTGAAAGTGAGTATCTAGTTCAGGAACCATGCATTGAATCATCACAGAAGATAGGCAAAAGGTATTTACATACCTCACAATTTTCCTAACAATCATTTTTCCAATTCCCATTCTCCTCAAGGATGGAATAACCTGCAAGACACTGAAGCGTGTTGAATAATGCCCGTCAACTATGGGAAAACACAAAATTCATTGTCCTCAAATCAATGCCAAATATTGAAAAAGGGAAAAACAAAACATGTTTTTCATTAACAACAAGTACTTTTTGATATAGGCCTTGTTTGGATAAACAACTTATTTGCAGCTTATGTATAAGCTATTTCTACAGCATAAGATAAATGAAAGTTAAATTATTTTTGTATAAGCTATAAGCTGTTCTCTATCTTGGATAATTTCTGAAAATAAGCTGAAAACAGCTTATGAACAATGTCATAAAGTTGTTTTCATAAGTTCTCCAAAACAGTCTCACAATACTTATGACAGTAGATAAACTCAAATAAGTCAAACCAAACAGGCATAAATAGTTAGTTACATAATTAGTTACACTAGTTAATTAAGTTAGAATTGTTAGTTATTCTAATTATGGTACAAATTCAGTTAAAATCCCAAAACTAAGAAAACCCAGAAACAAAATAACCAAAATAATCATGGCTAAGAACCAAGATATGGAATTGAACTCATGGGCTATTAAGAAAACAAAAAAAGTTTCTTTCTTTTTTTGTTTGTTTTGAAAAATGTAGGCAAGTGTTACCATGACATCATAGATAGAAGCAGTGAGACCAAAATCAGAAACAGCACGACCAAACCCAACCAACAAATCCCGTTCAGGAGAAACAGGAGTGAAGAAATCAACAAAAGAAGATAAAGATTTATCTAAACCATCAACATGATGAGGTTTACAGAACACAGAGACAAGAACATCACTGTGAGAAAGAGCAATGCGGAGCTTGTTGATATCAACAGTTTCAGGAGTGTCGGAGATATTAAGGTTGGGGAATCTGTTGAAGGAGTGGTTGCAAATGGAGCAGAGGTTTTGAAGATGGTGAGGATTAAGGTGGTGTGGGTTAGTGGAAATGAAAAGTGGGAGAAGGGGTGTGGATAGCGTTTTTTGTTTGTGTGTGGTTTTGGTGATTCTTCTTCTTTTTACCCATTTTAATTCCATTGATTTGGAAGCGAAAACTTCAATGGCTGTTGCAACTCCTGTTGCCGCCATTTTTGTCTGCAACCAACGACTTTCGATGGATGGATAAAACTAAGAATATTTATATATTTGACATTTTAATTTTTAAAAATTTAAATCTATTTTAAAAAATTGTGAATATATATTCTTTTAAGTCTATTAATTGAAGTTAAAAATGATAAATATGAAGTAAATCGGGCCATAATTTCTCATCAACTTCCCTTTAGAGTTCTTTATAGTCATGCTATAGCTATAAATGAACGAAAATATACATATAGGTCCCGCTACCCTAACATTTTTGCCGGTCGGGATGATTTCTTGAGCAAGCTTTCATGATATATACATATCATTATCCTATTGTAAAACGTCGTGAACATTCGTTAGATTTTGGACTAAGTCGAGGGAACTTAAATCTTAGATTGACAGAATTTTAGTCATCAAACAATTTTGCTGTTTTGGCCCCCATAATTGCTCAAACCATTATGTTCGTAATTACCGACAGATATTTTGTGTGTCTAGGAGCTCGGTAGTTTACTACAACAAACTTTGTTTTTCATAATTTGTGAGCAATTAGGGGGGCAAAAGAGCAACATTTCCTCATCCAATAGTGCTTGACTCATAATTTGTATGTTCAGTCCATCATCCTATTGCGCTGAATGAACATTATAAAAGGAGGGACCAAGAAGAAAAAAGAGAGGGCAATCCATTTGACCTAAACACAAAACACCTAACCTGTACGTCAAAGATTTCCGATCTATTTACTGTAACATATATCCATCTAAAGACAAAAAAAAATAAAAAATTATCTAATGCAAAAAGAATTATAGCAAAGGGAGAAACTCTTTATAATGAAAAAACATTAAACATTAACATGTACACAAACATAGGCCAAAAGAAATCAAATGCTTGCACATTAAAGTTGATGAATTGGTTTCATCAATTCTTCTGAATGAGAAGATACACACCATGTCCTGGCTCTACAATCATATTATATGCAGGAGAATGCTTATAACTAGGAGACAAAGTGAAGCTGAACTTGGAGACAATAAGGGCTAGCACAACCTTTAGTTCAACCATTGCAAAGTTCTTCCCCACGCACAACCGAGTGCCGATTCCAAATGGCACATAAGCTTGTGGAAACTTGATAGCCTTAGAGACACCCTCACTGAACCTTTCTGGTTTAAAGTCATTTGAATCTGGTCCCCAAATTTCAGGATCTCTGTGCAAAGTTGGGATTAGAGTCCATAAACAAACACCTTTGGGAACATTCAGGTTTCCAATTTGGATATCTTCATATGCCTCCCTTGACACAAAGGCTGCAGGTGGGTATAATCTTAGTGCTTCTTGAATCACCATGGTCACCTGTAAGCAGTAATCTAATGGTCCATAAATTGTCCAAATGCCAAAATCAAGGGTCTAATGATATATGCAGATGTTCTAGTGTTTGATTAGGGCATAACCATAAGGCAGAACTAATATTGGAAATGCATTGTGTTCTTATGGTCATGTCACCAATTATTTTTATTAGCTCTATGTAAGTTTCACAATATATGCATTTGTTTAAGAGTCTGTTTGGATTATAGACTATTTAAGTTTACTTACTATCATAAACACTTGCGATATTATTTAGAAGAATTTATGTAAACAACTTATGATATTTCATCTTATTTCCATGAGCTTTGAAAATAGCTTATGAAAATAACTTATAACTTATGTGAAACACTTAATTAAACTGTTTATTCAAACAGAGCCTAAGTGTTTCACAGAGTGAATAAAAATAGCTTACAAAGCCACTCATAATACCTGAGAGGCTGAGACTAATTCTGCTATAAGCATACCAGAATACACAACTAATTCCTTCAACCAACTACTAATTTTTTGTGGCAATAAAGTCTCTAGCCGTATTAATAACTATATATAGGTATGTATGTGTGTGTGTATTTTTGACAAAATCAAATTGGGTGTGCCGTACCGTTTTCAAAAGCGGGAGAGAATCTGCATCTGGTATGCCATTGGGGCAATGCTGAGCAACCTCTATCCTAATACGATCTTGCCATTCAGGGTATAAAGCAAGAAGCATCAAAGACCAAGAAGCTGCAACAGCAGTAGTTTCATGACCAGCAAAGTATATGTTTTTACAGTTATCAACTATGAATTGCTTTGAGAAGTCCTTCCCCAGACATTGATCATTCATGGCTGCTTCCAGCAGTAACTGCATCAAATCCTTTTCTGATGAGCATTCTCGCTTTCGCTCCTCCACTAACTCCCATATCAGTGACTCTATCTCGCTCTCCAAACTGCTTATTTCATCTTGCTTCTTTGTTCGAAATTTCAGTTTCTCCCTGCAGCCATTAATTATCGATAGTGTTCTAATTAAACACACATACAAATCCTTTTATTACTTTAGAACAACACATTACATGTGCATTGTGCAGTACAAAGAAACTCAGATGTAGGAGTAGGACTATTGCTCTTAATTACCACTATTTTTTTTTTTTTTTCATTGGTCAAGTAATCTAG
>Ga0209282_1000620_pt1 | contig 17469 bp, 10 predicted proteins | sample Mtrugardesep15_FD_187529 | JGI IMG/M metagenome (GOLD analysis project Ga0209282, IMG submission 187529) | Root nodule microbial communities of legume samples collected from California, USA - M. trunc garden sep15 (SPAdes) (version 2) | ecosystem: Host-associated > Plants > Roots > Nodule...
TCAAGTTTTTTTTTTTTTAACGTAATCCTAATTTGTAGGTTTTCTAAATCTAGAAAATTTTACTGATTCTAAACACGATGTTTGAATGTTTTATATCAACAGTAAATGTAGATGATGCTGTGGATGATATTGTACGTCAGTTCAAGGGGGTTTCAGATGGTTTAAGGCGAAAAGTTGGTGGATCACCATCCCTCATCAATGAGGGACCTTCTACATCTACCACATTGTACTTGCCTTGGAATGCAGATGAATTGGATAAAAGTACCACACAGCAAAGTGCTACAACAAGTGTGTTAAGTTCTGATACTGAGGACGGTGATAGGAACAGTAATCTAGGCCATGATAATTATGATAGAGAGGAAGTACAAGATAATGCATTGATTTTGAAAGGTTACCCATCACTGGTAACAGACTATACTGACGAGTCCAGCAACTTGGCTATTGATAGACAGCGTGATCTCTCGGAGGAAGCTAGGATTAGCAATGGCGTTCCAACTACAAATTCCATTCTTACTCGCGATAATATGGAGGATCCTGTTGGAGTGCCACCTGAGGTATGTGTAGTCTGCTGAGTTTGCTTTTCTAAGTCGCACTTCACATTTAAGTATTTAACTGATGATTGAGAAACTTGGTTCTCTGCTCCCGTACTTAACGGTTTTGCTTCAATTATTTATTATTTATTAGCTGGTTATTGTTTCTGGTTATAACAGAGCCATGATGAAAACCATACAACATTAATACATCCACTGCTCTATTATCTCCCTTTATGAAAAAAATAGCTGTACTTAACTAAGTTAATTCATTAGCGTGCCAAAAGCTTGGATCATTTTCTTGCATGGCTTGTTGTGTTGTCTATTAGATGTATCCACCAAATATTTGAAGAAGCTGAACTATTATTGGCATCCTAACTTTCATAGAATTGTTCTGGTCTTTAAAACTCTGATATCCCCAATATTTGTCTAATGCTTTGGTAGGAAGTTATTTCCAACATTTGTTTTTTGGTTTCATAAATTGTTAAACGAGAGGCGCGAGGCAAACACATTTCTGTTCCCGAAAGTGTTTTGGAGACAAGCTTGGTGGTGTATTGTAGTGTATCCCCTCGTTTTCCTCTTCTCTCTGACGGGAAAGAATAATGATTGATAACCTGGAGAAAGGAGGAAGGAATGGAGTTTTACTTGGAATTACATGGGATATTTTTGGATCTTTGTATTCATTTTTCGTGCAACATATTTTTTTCTTTAAAATATATTTTATAAACATTAATTAGTTTGATATTTTTGCAGTGGTCCCCATCTAATGTTAGTGTCCCTCTTTTGAATTTGGTTGACAAGATATTTCAGCTTAAGAAAAGAGGTTGGATAAGGTATACTACTCTATCTGGTCAATCTGTAATATTCAAGTTAATAACTGAGAGAAACAATGGTTAACTCTATATTGTCTAATTTTTTTATTCTTATTACAATTTACAGAACCTTCCTTTGGTGTTGCTCTTTTAAGTATTTTTTTAGCTTGCAAGTTGTCGTAATGTATTATGGAATTTTGCATGTTGTTAGAGACAAGACTCATTCCTAAACTTGCATTGCACCTAACATCTCATGATTTTTGAGAAGTCCTTTTGATATGTTAGCGTTTTAAGCTTGCACCTCTCATTGTTATATTCAAATTAAATTTTAGCCCGACATAGTAATGATTGATCAATCTATGCTTCAAGCTCCATTTATTGTGTATGTGTATGAGGTGGGGCTGTAGATATTTTTTTGTTGATAGTGTACTATTTTGAATTCAGTTTTCAATCTGATGTTGGAAAGAAAAAAAAAGTCTAGATAGTGGTTTACCAAGGAATAGAGATGAATTTCATTTTTATCTCAACTACATACATGCCAATGACCATCAGCAGTTTTCAACATTCTTAAGCTGTTTTTAATTGTTACTTTTAGGCTAAGTGGATTTGACTACACAAAATAAACATGACGCTGTTGATCTGTTTAATTTCCTGGACTTGGAAGTAGCTAATATTTCCGTTTCTGTTAATGCAGAGACAGATCATGACACGGTTGATTTGTTTAATTTCCTGGACTTTGGAAGTAGCTAATATCATAGTTTCTGTTAATGCAGGAGACAGGTGTTTTGGATGTCAAAACAGATATTACAGCTGGTGATGGAAGATGCTATTGATGATTGGCTCCTGAGGCAGATTCACTGGCTTCGGAAAGAGGACACTGTTGCACAAGGGATTCGGTGGCTCCAAGATGTAAGGCTTTTCAAACTTTTTTCTGGGACATTATATGCCAGCTCAGATTAATGAAGCTTTATATGCAAACTAACAGAGTAAACTAGGTTACTTGGAAGTTGATCGCCTGATTAAATTGCCATTTATTTGTTGGATGTGTGCTTCTCGAGCATTAGATAGATGCTATGGTCTAATTGCTGTTTGCTAATAGATACTCTAATCGGACAACATATCTGCCTAACCGATACCCAAAAAATAAGCGATATACGTTATCTTGTATCTTAACAATTATGATCATTCTGCTCCACCTAAAGACACCACAGAACTACATAGGTTTTTCACAGCCAAAAAGTTTATTCTCTTGGCTCCTGCTATAGCTCTCAAACTAGTCAAAACAAATTGCTCCAAGTTATGAGAATGAACCAACTCCAAGCATTCATCAAAGGCCAAAAGGCACTCTCACTCTGAATGCAGTTTATTTCTGGTCAAGTAGTTTTCTAGTAGACATGCAGAATTTGGATTTTTTTTCCGTATTGATGCCACTGCCTGTTTTCTACCAGACATGTAGTTCATTTTGTGCTTCTTTTTGCTTCTTGAACTTGGATGAAATCATCAACGGATAAAAATGTAAAAAAGAAAAATAATCATGTTATGACATTGGCTTGTGCATATCTTTCATATTCTGTGGCCATGTTTTCAGGTCCTCTGGCCTGGTGGTAAGTTTTTTACAAGAGTAGGGTTACCCCAGATAACAAATGGTAGCAGTGATGAAAAGCCTTCTCAAACAATAAGTGGATCTGGGGGGCGCAACATCACGAAACACGAATCTGGGTCTTTTGAAGAACAGCTTGAGGCTGCTCGTAGAGAAAGTGACATCAAGAAACTGCTCTTTGGTTAGTTTTAATTTTCGTAGAATCGTTCAATCGTATGTTGATTGATTTGAGATCATTTGTTATTGGATATATTCTTCCACATTTGAAGCTTTATTTATTTTTCCTACTTGTATGTTATTAGTTTCTTCGAAGTTGAGTCTGTCAGTGTATACACACCATTTTAACTTTTCAACTCGTTTGCACGGGCTTCTCACGGTTTATTTGTCATGGTCATGCCCCATTGGTAATTAGACCCTTGCAACATACTCTTTTTATAAATTGATTGTAAAAAAGTAATATGAGAAGTTGTCAAATGTTCAAATTGTTTAATCTTAGTTGTTACTTCATATTGATAAAAACAGAAAATTTATATAATGCTAATCATCAATAAGATAATTTCGAAACTCGGATAATCTTCAAAATTTTCAGTTCCCTTCGTTTGTGCTGTTTATATTGAGTTCCCTTTGTCAAACGGCACCAACTTTCACATAATTAATATAACTAGACCACAGGTAGTGTGTTAGTGTAATTGGAAGTTTGCAATAATTGGAACTAGATGGGATACCTGAACAAAGACACAGTGCAATCGATGAATTATGGGGTATTATTTCAGCCAGCATAAAAAATATGAAAGGAATTTTTACATGATCATTGATTATTTGAAATTTGCAATTGATCTATACTTTAGAGTTTATACTCTCTTGAAGAGGTTTTCTGGTGAACTTAGTATCATAGTTGCTGAAGGTCTTTGAATGTTATGGTATATTTTGAAGTTTCGGTGTATTTCTCTAGAATCTTGTGAAGGTTGAAATATAGCTGTTCCATTCTCATAATTTACATCCGAAAACTTTGACATGTGAAATTTTCTCCATTTTTATCAGACGGAGCTCCAACAACTTTAGTCGGCTTGATCGGGCATAATCAGTACCGACGCTGTGCCAGAGATATATATTACTTCAGTCAGGTTAAATTCCTACTCCATTGCTGTATTCACTTAGTGCAAACTTCTTTCTTATGTTTGCATTAATTTTTTGAAATTTTTTGTGCCAAACTAACAATTGTATGTCTTATTGCTTTTTAGTCTACTGTATGTGTGAAGCAACTTGCCTATGCAATTCTGGAACTTCTACTTGTCTCCATCTTTCCTGAGATGAGGAACGTTGTGTTGAGTGTTCATGAGAATATGAACGTTCACCAAGCGCCGTGAGTTCTTCATCACATGTGGTAGTGGCTTGCCTATGTTGTACATGAAATTTGGAAGACATTGTTTTGGTTGTAGATGCAAGAACAGGAGCTATGACAGATGATTTAGGAAATTGGCAATTGGTATTGAATCTCTTTCCAACTGTATAAAACTTAGATATAGGTTGTGTACAGAAGAAACAACAATCATGTTGTGTTACTATGTTTTGTCAAGGCATATACCCCATTTGCATGGGGATTTTGTATTGTTACAAATAGGCTCGTGAAATGCTTCTAGTGAATAGAATTATTCTTTATTCATTTAGTCATTGGGATTCGAGGCTCTTTTGCTTAACTGTGTTCCTTTGTACTCCCTCGGCAATTAACTGAATATTTTCATCTTTTTTAATGATACACTAAAACACATTTTATAGTTGATGGTTTGCTTGGCTTCTTAATTTTCACAATCAATTGAAATTATCGTTCAGGGAGATGAACAATGATTGGTCGGTGATGCCGGGTTAAAGGAAAAAATGAAAAAAAATTAGTGTTCATAAGAAATGATAGAATAGGGAGAGACGCGTGTTATTTAAAATGAGTTTCAAATTGATAATTGTTTTCAGAGTAGTGTTAATTTGTGTTTTCAGAGTAGTGTTAATTTGTGTCCACTTATTAAGAAACCTAAAAGAAAAAATGTTTTTTAAAATTTTATGCATTTAATTTATTAAAAAGTTAAAAATTAAACGCAAAACACACATTCCAATACATTATTTATATATTTGAATCATTAACTTGTGGTTTAAGAGCATCCACGTTGGTGAAGTCTTCACCATTTAAGACCCAGTACCTATTAGGTACTCCCAGTGTGAAATATTTTTTTGAGGGTCTTCTAGGACTTAAGGTCTCACTTAAGACCTCAATGCTTAAGTGGACCCCACATTACTTTTTAAAAAAATAATCATTCTCTTTGTACTATTGTTTTTCAAGTGGACCACACATTACCTTGGCTTTCTTTTTTAATGTTATTGGTGGGACTCATATAGACCTTTTGTTAGAGAGTCTCTATTGAAGTGGTTGAGTACCTATTAAGTACTATTATTAAAAAAATATAAAAAAATGATGTGTCTATGTGAGACCCGTTTAAGACCTCCAAATTGAGAGTCTTCATCGTATATGCTAAAGGCACAAGTTAACATTTCTCTTATTTTTATCGTTCTTGAATAAAAAAGGTATCTACCAAAAAAAAAGGTATTCTCACGAGATATACCCGACACAAATTTAAAAATTAGCTTGATGATATAATAAGAACTAATTTGATGATATAATAAGAACCAAGATCTTTTATTATTAATAAAAAAACAAAAAAACCAAATTGATTAGCAGCTATGTAAACAATGAGAGACGAACATCCTAACTAAAGAAATGTTGATAATTGGTTGATAAATAGTAAGCAATTTTTTGAGGTAAATGCAGTAAGCAATATACCTAGTTATGTACACCCTCTGATCACTATTATAAGTAAAAGTTAACATTTTAGATATATTAATTAAATGATGTATGTGATCTATAATAAAAACCATAACTATGTAAACAATGAGAGACAAACATCCTAACTAAAGAAATGTTGATAATTGGTTGATAAATAGTAAGCAATTTTTTGAGATAAACGCAGTAAGCAATATGCCTAGCTATGTACACCCTCCGATCACTATCATAAGTAAAAATTAACATTTTAGATATATTCATTAAATGATGTATATGGTCTATAATAAAAACCATACACATCATTAATTGAATGAATCCACAATGCAAAATTTTACTTATAATAGTGACTGGAGAGTGTACGGGTTTTCCTCGATGTAATTACCAAAAAAATATTAAACATAAAATTTGTGTACATAAATGCTTGTATTCCGCTTTGTTAATCTTCTCCTCGTATAGTCTTTGAATTATATTGCTTAAAAAATTCATATTATAGAAAATGAAAATTCATATTAATTCTTCTCTTGTTTAAAAAATTTAAAATTTATTGAAGGTAATTTATCACCTAGTCCGGTTTCATGATCCAACATTCTCCATATTGATGAAGTGTCTTTGTTCATACATTCACATATAGAAAAAAAAAATGAGGATGTTAAAAGTGATAGGAATTGTGGATTCTGCATTGTAGCTGAATATCTCGGTCATGGTGAAGATAGTTGCAGGTTAATTCGTCTTACTTTACTTAGAGAGTTAAGTATGCATAAAAGTGATTATATGTCTAACATTGAGCTTTGAAACACATTTTAAATATATCAGAGATGGTTTGTACCCTCCATAGCCAACGAGGAAATTTGCAATGAAAAGAGAAATAATCGAGTTGATCAGATTTTAAAACGGAATTTTTGACACGTTTTTTTTTTCGCTATTTGAGGTTATCCGCCACATACTCTATCTTCGTGCATTGGAGTGATCTCCGGTCATTTTGTTCATGTTTTTTCTGAAACACGGGTGTCCATTTTGGGTTGGTTTTTACAGAGACATTTGCAAAAATATATAAAAAGGATATGAAAAGTTTTGTAACATTCTAAAGAAGCCTTAATCTATTTTTATTTTGACATGAACATACAAAAGACTTCACCATAAATTTTTGAGTTTTTAAATGAAGAACAAAATTATTATGAATTATTTAAGAAATTCAGTATTATAAGAAACGAAAATTCATAATGATCATTATATATACTCCCTCCAGTCTCATTTATAAGCAAATTTCTACTTTTAAGTTTATTGAATAAATTATATATGTGGTCTATAATATAAATTACATACAATGTTTATTCAATGAATAAAAAGTCAAAATTCTTATATATATATATATATAGAAGAAAATTGAAATTTTGTCTTTTTTTTTTTTTTATAGAAATTTTGACTGTTTTTCTAGTGGTAAAAATGAAAATTTGACATATCCCGCTACTATTTGCCAGAAAGGTTTGAAAATCCCGCCATTTTTCACTTTACCTTTTCGATTTTCAAAACAAACGAAACCTTTCAAATACCCACTCAGAACAAAACAACAGAGAGAGTGTGAGAGAGAATGGGAACTCCCGAAGAAGAATCAGCTTCTTCCGACGGTGAAACCAAAACGGCGAAAACTGAAGGTGACGAAGGTGTTGTCGTTTCAGCTTCATCATCGCATTATGAGCAGATTAGGGAACAAAGGATGAAAGAGAACGCTGAGAGAATGCATAAGCTTGGTTTGTTAAAGCTTTCTGGTAACCTCAAGAAAACACCAACATCGCGCCCCTCCGTCAAGAAAAACCCGTTACCATCCAACGAATCTGAAAGACGTTCTTCTAGGTATTATATTCCATTCTACTATTTTCATTTTTGCTTGCATGTTTCATTTCATCAATTTAATATCACTATTTATTGCTTGTTGGTGTTGTGTCGGTATTAGATATCGATGCATCAGACATCGGACACACCTTTAATCTGAAGTGTAGTTAAACATGCATTCATTTATCTATTTGTTGATTGTGGTATATTTTATGTATTGATTATATTACAACGTTTTCTAATGAGTCTGATGAAATCATGTGTTTGGAAAACCCTAAAATTTTGACTATCCAAAAACTACATAATGTAGTTTGTAAAAATCTATGAAGCACATACACTTCTTGGATTAAGCGTGTTCCGGTGTCGGACACGTGTATGATTACACTGAATTATGTGATTTTCTCAAATTATTAGCGGTGTTGGCGTGTCATGTCCGTATTCGTGCTTCATTGGGAAAAATCATGTTGAAAGAGATTTAAGCTCTCATTAGTATTTAAACACAGCTCAATCAAACACATGTTTAGTGAGACCGATATAATTTTCAATTGATAGGAAAATGTAAGAAAAATTGTGTTAGAGAGTGTCTTGTTACCTGTATAGTACTGACACTTCAAATTGAAGGTGTGTTTGATGTTGGACATTGACACCAACCCATGTGGCTTCATTCAATCATTCCATTTTTTTTAACTATTATTGGTGTTGACATGTTTGTGTTTTATTCGGTGTCTATGTCACTGTTTCATAGATTGCTGGTATTTCTCAGTTATGTATGTTGTTTTTGCGTCCTTAGTGTATGATAGAACATTACGATATTGTTTAATCGATGTAGCTGACCACACTTAATGAGAAAAGGCTTGGTTATTGTTGTTGTTTTTTGTTCTTAGTAACATGTTTGATTTTGTGTTGTTTGAGCAGAGCTTTGGTATATATATGGTTGGTAGAGCTAACTCTATTTTTAATTTTTTTTTATGTTTGATTGGTTTTACAGACTATCGACCCTACCACCAGTTAACTATTGTTTCAAGCGTCCTAAAGCAGAGCGTCAAGAAAGATCATCAAGTAAGAAAAGGACTAAAGCAGAGCGTCAAGAAAGTTCATTAAGTAAGAAAAGGAAGGAAGTGGAAATTCATATACCAGAAGGCACAAACCCTGAAGTTTACACTGAAGAGCATGAGAAGCTGCTAGGAGATTGTGAGACTGATTGGGAATTGTATGTGGATGGATATGATGAGGATGGGGACCATATATATGATCCAACCAAGGGAGAGAAATGCCATCAATGCAGGTATTATGGTTTTATATTTGATTGATTAATTTGCTGTGCTATCTGATTGATATATGCCCTCACCTATGAAGGGTTTTTAGTTTTTTAAGTATCCACGACACTTTATTCTGAAACAAGGAATCTGATGCATGTATTGTTACAAGCTAAGAAGCTGCATGCATTCTTAGTTACTAGTTTGCCAGAAGAAAGGAAAAGGAAAGCATATTCTATTTAACTAAACATGAGTGATATAAGATGCAAATCTTCTTTACTATATACTTGGTACATTCATCTTATTTTTAAGATGAGATGGCCAAATTCAACATAGAACATCATGGTTTATGTTTGCTGTTCTGTCAATAAGTTGTATGTAACTTTGAATGGGAAAGGTTTTTGCCATCTTGAAATTTAGCTGCTATTTTTGTCACATTTAGTAGCTCTGTGCTATGTTGTTTGATGCTTTTTAAACGGGAAAGATTCTTTTTTGCCAGATCCAATTTTTTTTTGCCTTCCACCATAGACAACATTGGTTCTATGCTTTTTAAATGGTTTTACCTTGGTAGAACTGTTTTAGGCATGTCTTCTGATTGAAGAACTCGTATTTATCTCTTCCTTAGTTAATGCATAAAGTTGGCACATCAATTCTTCCATATGTTACTTGTTTCTCTGATCATAGAGAAAATTTACTAAAATCATCTGTATTCTTTTAGGCGCATAACTGTTAGTCAGCTGACCGATTGCAACAAATGTGAATTACCCCAAGGATGGCTTTGTGGAGATTGCCTCTACACAAGGTAACATTGTTTTAGTTTAGATTCAGACTGAGATTCAAAACTTGAAAAATAATGCAATGCTGATTTGTTATATTTCCTCAATGAGTTAGCTCCATCTAAAACATAACAAGTATAGTATTGTGTCAGCAACTGTCACTGTCAATTTTAATAATTGTCGTTTTCTACTTCTGTATTGTAGATATGGAGAAAATGTGACAGAAGCCAATATCAATCCCAAGTGGACTTGCCCTTCTTGTCGAGAAATTTGCAACTGCAGTAGCTGCCGTAGGAAAAACGGTTGGATGCCTACTGGTAATATATACAGTAAGGTTAGTCGCAGGACTTGACATTTGCTTTTTGTTCCCTCCTATTCAGTTCTATCTTCTTCAGTGTGGTTGTCTTCATAAATGAGTACATTTTTGCTTCACATTCTTTAAAGGAATTTTTTACCTTAATTTTTCTTTGTCATGTTATTTGGAATGGATGGCTAAGATATGGATATTCTGAAGCTGATTGTTTCCTTTTCATTTGTGTTTGTAAGGTTACAAAATTGGGTTTCAAATCTGTCGCTCATTATCTGATTAAGACCCGTCGCTCTGAGGAAAGCATGGAAGGATCAGGTGCTGAAAATAATGTTGCCAAAGAAATACCAGAGATCTCTCCAGATTCAACACTGACTAGGACACTGAGTAGGCCAATTCGGACGAGAAGGGCTCTGAGAAGTTAAGTAGGTGATCAAATGAGTGCAAAGAACAGAAACATGCCTTAATGGCTTGTACATCTACATGAAGATGGTGATACTATGTTTTGGATATGAAGACAAGTTGTTGGTTTTCTTATTTTTGTTTGAATTCTATGCAAGCTTAGGCCATTTAGCTAAAAGTCTAAAACAGTTTGCAGCCCTATGCCCTGAGTTTTGATAACATTCTTGTGTGATAGCGCTTAACTTTTAAGCAGTTTTACAGAGCATTTAGGACTGCGTAAAGAAAATATATATTAATGATTAAGTTTCTTGATCCTATTTCTTTAAGGAATGTGATGTATATTGAATTTATTTGAAGGGCAGCTTCTGATATGCAACTTGTTTGATACAAACAAGATGAAAAAGGGATAGAATCAGACATATAACTAGAAATACCAAGCCCTTGTTAGACATTAAGTAGAAGAAGCTTCGATGCATGCATATTGAAGATACCTGTTAGAAATTTGTCTCTTCCTAAGAATTTTCTCAACTTGCATAGCCCATGGTAAGGAGTCATAGAAATCAAATTACCTTTGTCCTAAGGGTTTTGCTTGGGAGTTAAGAGGGCAAAGGAGAACAAAGTTGAGTAAAAAATGAGAAAAGGAAAGGCGAAGGGAGGAATGTTCTCCTTTCTTGACTCTTGGATGGAGAATTCTATACATTATAGAGAATTCCAAACATAAATTGGGAGAGAATTTTGAAGGAATTTTATGGTACGAAATAATCTTCCTAATAATTTCCCTAATCGAATTCTTTATATCTTCTAGTTCCACTGCACCTGGCTAAGTTTGTTTCTCAATTCATTATCACGTTTTGGTCCTTTGATTAAACGGGCAATCAGATTAAGAGTCGAATAAATGTACACTTAGGCTCTTTTTGGTAAAAAAAATTTAAAAATAGAATGGTGATTGAGACGTGCCTCTTCTACCATCACACAAATGTGACACGCAGTCATGTGACCCTCATCACCCCACTTATGACTTAACACTCTTTTGCATGGAGTGAAATTACTAAAATGTCATTTCACATGAGATGTATAATTAAGATAGGGAAAGAGTTTCAACGTAGTAATATTGACAAAAATAATGAATAGATGATAAATTATCTTATAGAAGATAAGTTAGTTGATTGAATTAAGAGTAATTTTAAAATTAACAGTTAAATTAAGAGTAATTTTAAAATTAACAGTTGAATTAACTTACAAATATGAAATAACATAAAAATATATATTTAACATTTAATGAGTTAAAATGATAAGCTATAAAGCTACTTTGAATTAGCTTTTCAGAAAATGTTATAATCTTTTTTTTTAAGCATGAAAATGTTATAATCGAATAAAAAAATAAAGTATAAACTTGTAAAAAAATATAACAATTACGAGACGAATCTTTTTTTAGACAAATGAACTTATAAAGCAAAAACTATAAGTTTAACAATGTCTTGCCAAGCATAAATCAATAATACACTAACAAAAGATATTTATTCTTTCACACTATCGATTTCAACATACACTTAGAAAAGTGTATGATTTGAAACATATATTTCACTATAAAACTGATTTACATTAAAAGTAAATATTCTGAAGATCCTTATATTATTTGTATATTATTAGTTGAGATTAGATGCGTGCGATATTTCAATAATAAATTAATTGTTTAAATGCTTTAAAACTCTCTCAAAAAAAAAAAACATTAAGGATTAAAATAAAATCATAAAACAACACCCTAAATTCAATTGTACTTCGAAATCTATGAATTTTTTTTTTAATTCGAAAAAAAAATCAATATTTGCTTGTTGGAAGAATGAGGCCACTTACGAATCAGCATCAATGCATTGTAAGATCAATTTAGCACAGGTTAGATTACAATTACAAATACATACAAAATATGATCCTCTTGATTCTTGGTTATGTATACGTTCTGGTTTCTTAAAAAAAAAAAAAATGTATTCGTTCTGACTGGTCCCAGAAGACGGGCATTGATAGAAGTTAGAACTCAACGTCTGATCCCAGTGGAGCTATTGTCACACCCAATTTGTCATTTTCCTTTTACCATTTGCAACATGCGCCCTAAAGCTTCCACCTAAATAAATTCTACAAAGAACCATGAATTTGGCATACATAACCAAAAAAATTGTTTTCATCGCAGAACAATCACTGGAATGCATTGATATCTGCCCAAGAAAAACACATGCTCGACGTACTATATACACTTGAATCTCTTCATGCTGTATTGTGGTTCCAGTATGCACCGTTCAAAGTATCTCTCTTCTATACAAAGAAAACCTGATATCTCAATGAGCTTCACCTCGAATCCAACTTTTCCCACAAATGATGCACTCTCCTGATGATAGGATCAGCTGAAAACCCTTCTGCATAAGCACTGATAGCTGTTAAAAGGCTGTTGAATTTGCTGCCATTGTCCTGTACACAATTTGATTTTACAATGTTAGATGTATTGTGGAATGTCAAGGATAATAGCGTACTGCCAGACATTTACAAAACTGATAGTTTATTGCATTTAATAACAACGCATAAGATTAAGTACAAAGTTCAATTATGAATTCAGAAATGCTAGAATATCTTGGGTAAAGTTTCAAATGATCATTTGATCATAAGTTCACTTTTTATTCCTAAAAAGTATCCAAATTCAAATAATAACCCACAAACATGTTTGCCACTGCATCTATTCTCAATCTCATCTACCGCCACAGTATGCAAAAACCATCTAGTTATGAGAGAGTGTGGTTATGGTACAAAAACTTGATGGTAAATATACGAGTTGTTAATTTTAAATAAAGTCTATAGTGGGACTGGGACTGAAAAGTCCATGCCAAAAGCTAATTAAAAAATATAAATTGAAAATTCAAACTGCCTTGGAGCTACAAACCTCGGGTTTATTAAACGAGAGATCTTTTACGGTGAATGGTACCATGTAGGATGGGAGATCACAACGCAACAAAGCCTGTCATAATTTTAAACACTATTGTATAAATGCAAATTGCAGTTTAAAGGATAAAAAGACAGAACAAAAAACAGAGAAGAAAGTGTATATAATAATATAAATTAAAACAAAGAATATCAGAGATAGAGATACTTGCCAGTTCCTTGCTTAATATAGCTTGCTCAGCATTTTCAGTTAAGGCCTGCAAAGAAAATTGCAAAAGAAATCGCAATGTCGGCATTGACGTCATGATAGTGGGAACAACTAATATCATATACAGTATTGTTGAAATTTGGGGCCTAACTCATCCTTACAAAACCGGCTTGTAAGGTGTGGTGTGCCTCCTCTTTATAAACTCTTCTCAAGAGTGCTATCTATCCGATGTGGGACTAAATCCACCCCCTCAAAGCCAACACAACGAAGGTGTTGGAGGCTGCAATGAAGGGTAACCAAAGGCCGCAATTAAGGCGACTAGGGGCGGACCGCAATTAAGGCGGAATTTCCAACAAGTATAGTTTCGAACAAGGGAATGCATTCAGATGCTAAAGAGATCATATTGATCATATTAAATAAGGTATAATATGCTCCAATGAGAACATTTTAACCATTACATGAATAACTTTACCCCTGAAGCGGGAATACCTTTCTAATACGGTCCTCTTTGATTTGGTCGACAGATTCCAACAACCTCTCCAATGTGCCTATTCAAAAAGTGGAGAGAGATTGCTTAAAGTCATACATGCATGCATACAAAAGTATAACAAGATACAAGACCAAGTAACAATACAGACTATATTCATTTCAGATAAGTTTGTTCTACATGATTTGATTATTTGGATGACTAAAATAATCAAATGCCAGCCAAGCAACCATCAAATAAAATGTTAGTAATTCAAATAGTTTCCAAAACAATAAGAAAATTCACAATGACATACAGAAAATACAGTGCAGAACCTCTAACTATCACAGAAAGACAAAACAGAGAAAAGAAAATACACAGATAGGCCAGGACTTCAGTCTACAACCTCCGGTGCAAACCCTACCAAATTCTAGTCTAACCTCTCTCCTCTCGCCACATCAACATTCAGTTATAAGCATAGTGAACATGTCTCTTCCTTGCTAAACATTCCCCCTGTGGACCAACATAAGGGGAGCATAACAAATTTACTAACACACACACTCGTTTTCTTTTCCCACACCAAGTTTCCTTAGATGCCCACTTTGAGCAAAGAAAAATAAACTTGCTCATTAGATACGAAGACAGACTGCTCTTAGTAGTTGACTCTGGAAATAAAATCAAAAATCAAAGTGCTTGCTAAAAGTTGACTTCTCATGATGCCAGAAATTATTTACTTGTGAAAAGAACGAGAAAGTTAATGAAACCTCACCAAATTTACTGATCAATTGCACAGCATAAACGTCTCCAATTCCGTTAACTCCTGCATTTACAAAATACTCCAAGTATTAAATACTTATTAAAATCTGAGAAGCTTATATTCTAACAGATAGAAAGGATAAATGGGAGAACAAATTTTACAAATAGGGCATTGGATCAATGCACAAGTAGAGGATAAAACACTCCTGACACAATAAGACTTGTAATACTGAAGTAATATTCCTAATATTCTAACAGATCTGATTACCCGTTGATTTCAAAGGGGACATAACTCATAAGAAATTAAGCATGCCCTCGTATTTGAAAAGCTTCCTGGACTTGGTAACCTCGTTCAATTTTTACCCATGTTTCATAAAATAATGTTCCAAATGGAGGAGTAAAAAATAACCTGGAATATTATCAGATCTGTCACCAGAAAGTGCAATCATATCCACAAACTGGGATGGTTTCAGACCTCCATATCGCTCTGCAAAGTCCTCAGCTCCAAATGAAACCATCCTATTGAGAGAAAAAAACTGTCTTAAAACATAAGAGTAAACTACTTCGTTAATTGGAACAGGAGATTACAGTCAAACAAATAAAGGTCCGTTTACTTCCCATTTTTCATGTTTTCATTTTTCCCCTCAACTAATGAAAACAAGAGAATATAGATCCAATATTTCCCTCAGCATTTTCTTCTACAATATTTGAAAATAGATCTGAATTTTCAGAAATATTGAAAATGCCAAAAACAATGTTTTCATGGTTTCTGAAAAATGTATTCTTCCTAGCTTGCCTCCTATATCCTCTCTATTACAATCGTTCACCACAAGAGTTTTTCATCTCTTTGTGAAAACTTAAAATGAACACAAGATTTAAAAAATGAATATCGAAAATGTTTTTGAAAGTAAACAGACTTTCATATTTTGAAAACCTTTTCGCCGTAGCTTTGTTGCAATTTGTTTTTAATTTAACATGTAAGAAAGTATATTATTGCTACACTGAATTGTCCAGTACTCCAGTATATGGTTGTACCAATAACTTCTCATGTAATACAGAACTCGAAAAGTAGTACAGCAACAAACCAAGCCTTATCCCACTAAGTGGGTTCGGCTACATGGATCAAATTACGCCATAATGTTCTATCATAAACCTTGGATCCAACTAATTAATCTCTAAATCTTTCCTAATAGAACTCAAAAAGTATTAGAAACGGGAAAAAAATATAGAGCAAGATCAATTATCATAATATTTATATAGTGCATAAGTTAAAACTGTCCCCAATGCAGAACCAGAAATCATTAGCTAGTATATGATATTAAACCAGAAATCAAGTTGGATACTAACTGATCACCACGTGGAGCAAGTCTTAGGAGACGTAACGACGGAGATAGAATCTGAAAAAAGTCTTTGTCTGGGGAGACAACTCGTACCTATCATCACGAAGAGACAATCATTAGTGAAAGGGACTTAGTAATATCACTGAGGGCATTTCCATGACTAAAGCAGCAACACTATGCTACTTAGAATTTCATTATTCAAGTAGAATAGTCCCATTATAAATTGCCCCGGCCCCCTTTTTGGTAACTGAGTTCATGATTTAAAAACATCCATAATATTATAATAATATGAAGTGTTATGTCTTAACGAATGGTTTTATTCAGCAACATGAATACACTCTTATAATTATAGTAGTACACTTTTCATTTGGTCAAGAAAATATTTATTTTTCTTAAAATTTGTAAAGGTACATCGGAGTTAGAGAGTATGAGCCATTCCTCTATCTTGAAACTATTAAAGACATCACCTTGTACCCAGCATCAACACTCCTTAAGGCTAATGTTCCAATCACATCATCTGCTTCTACACCTGGAACCTATCATTTAATGAATTTATATCAGTTTTATACTCACTTAAACCTGTACATGAGATAAATCCACAACTTGCCTCAATGACTTTTATGGCCATGGCTTTGATGGATGCTTTGAGGTATTGAAGTCCCTGAACAATGGTATCAGGAGTAGGAGGACGATTGCTCTTGTACGCAGGGTATAGATTGTGCCTAAAGTTCTGGCCTTCAAACAAAGCGTGCATGAAATTAGGACGCATAACATTAAGAAGCTGTAAAACAATATGTGTTAAAAACAAGGTCAAAAAATCGGGTAAATCTCAAATCAAAAGGTTAACTGGTCATGTAACTTGTATTCTTCTAAAAATACCACAAAACACAGTATTAAGTATTAACCAGCCCAGTCCAATTGGATCAAAGCATCATTAAAATCCAAAGTGAGACAAATAAGCACAGCATAAAATGGCAAGGTCATGCATATGACAACAGCCTACAATTCTAAGCAGATAGAAACGGGCATGGGAAGAACATAATTATGATTTTTTGGGGAAACAAGAGGGCTGAAGTCCAAAAGGAACAAGTACAAGGAATCACCCGAGGAGTAGAAACTCCAGCACCTTCAGCTAGAAATGCCACTGGAAAGCATTATATCCTTCAAAGTATAGAACCTTTTGTTCTTGTTATGCCCCACCAAAGCAGTTGCAATTATTATCTGGATTACCGCCTAGCTTATGATGACCAAAGTACTTCATCCGAATGAATTAGCCTAGACTATATGAACATCAAAAGGTATACCTATTACCTAGTACGTATCACCAATAGGAAGGGCAGGAGCTTTGTTTAAGGTGGGCAGGGAGGGTTAAAGTTAATTTATTTGGGGAAGCCAAAAAATTTAAATGCACAAATAGGAGAAATTTGATGAGAA
>Ga0209282_1000623_pt1 | contig 17436 bp, 15 predicted proteins | sample Mtrugardesep15_FD_187529 | JGI IMG/M metagenome (GOLD analysis project Ga0209282, IMG submission 187529) | Root nodule microbial communities of legume samples collected from California, USA - M. trunc garden sep15 (SPAdes) (version 2) | ecosystem: Host-associated > Plants > Roots > Nodule...
TTTATTTTAAACTACTGGGATACTGTTCAATATGACCCACTCCTTATTGGAACTTCTACAAATCTTCTCCACAAATGCCCAAATTAGAGATTCTAGAATTTTTCCATAATACGCGTACTTTCCCCAATTTTTTATCAAATTCATTTACAATTCTATCTTATTGAGTCCACCTATCCGTCATAAATCCTTTATTTATTTTTTATTACATAAATCCTTGTTTATACAATGAAGTTTTTTCTTGTTAGTATTTACCACCCAAATTCAATTTTATGCACATCAATAGTCTTATAACTGGGTCGGAAGATTTCCTCCGACCATGAGCATTACTTTTCCATAATAAATGATACTTAAAGCACTCTTTTGTTTCATCCACCCCACCTGCATACTATTGATGTCCCTTATTCTCTCAATGGTCCCTACCGAACTCTTGGAAATGATAAAAAAAATGCATACTCATGATCCTACATTCCCACTTAATGAAGCTCGTGTAGTTTGTGTTTTTTTTTCCCGTGTGTGCATGTGTTCAAATTGGGGGTAGATAAGTTGGTGCAAGGACTAAAACCTGTAGGCCTGTTTTTCCACATCAGCTCTTGTGTATTACTGATACCCTGAAACGGATTAAGGAAACATGATTAGACGAAAAGACGTCATCAAATAGAAAGTAGGTGAAAAGGATTAACGTTATACCTGTGAATAACGTCCAGGATCACTGGCAGAAACAAATGATGTCTGTAACTGTTTATAACCAAGTTCCTAAAAATTCAAACAACTTTCAATTATACACCAAAAAGAAGCCATTTAAAATTAGAAAGTCAGAGAACAGTGGCTACATGTATAGACTCTGAGTTATATCAGACATCCCTTCTATTGTTATTAAACAAATGTTGACAAGGGTATATCATATAGCATTACCTGAACATTTTGATGACCTGTAACTCCATATGCTTGGAACTAGAATTGGAAAACAAAATTATTAACATATCCGTCGTCTTTATATGCGAAATGAAGTATATCATAGAGATGCTTACCGAGGAAGGCTGCTGTATTTGTTGATGGTGAACTTGTCCTCGGAAATGACTTTGAGGCTGAACCTGTTGGTTTTGTGCAACTTGCTGGGTGGGTGGTATTGAAGGCTGTCCCTGAATTTGAGACTGCTGAACAGACTGATTGAGCAGTTGCTTTTGCTGTTCAAATGATATCAACTCTTCGGGTTTCTCCCACTGTTGGTTCATTTCAGCAAAAATTAGTTCCACAATGTAAAATATAACTCACATAACCTAATGGCAAGTTGGCAACTCAAGTAAATTCTTACCCGACTTTCTCCAGTTACACTATTATAGTAGTATTTGAAGCCCTCGGGAGATAGATGCTCTGTCCAGTTACAATTTCCAAGACTTGTGTTCTGGCTTATTGGTTGTACAGAAGAAATAGCAGGTGTTGATGAAGGAACGCCTGCAGCAGGTGCAGCTACATGAGTGCCGGTCGCTGCATGTGATACAGTCCCACCCCATTGAGACTACAAAAATAAAAGAATAAAAAGCATTAGCACATGATCGTTATATAAAAGACATTCTCTAATGCATCCTAGAAGGATAATAAATAATATAACCTAACACTAGAAAGTAATCAATTACTCCAAGACTTCCAAGTCAAAAGTCAATTCAAAGAGTACAGCACATGTAAAGAATAAAATTATCAGTTGGTAGCTGCAAGGACAATATTATGTGGGGGCCGGGGTTCGAACCCCAGACTACCCACTTCTCCACATTTTGACCAAAAAAATACAATTATCAAGAAACTTTTAGTAGTATAACCGATTCAAACTAAACTTCATTGATCAGTCCAACCAAAGACAATCAAGCAATAAAACCAATGTTCAACTTGTGAAATCTCATACTAGGTGATATGTTGAACAAATAAGATAATCCAAATTAAAAGGAATTTAAGGAAGAGATTTTGACAACAAATACCTGTGTTTTAGTAGCTTCTGCATGATGCTGCAATGGCGATGCTTGACTGGATGGTTGCATCATCTGTAATTGTTGTTGAAGCTGGGAGAAGGCCTGCTGAGATGAATGAAAGCTTGCTTGTAACGTCTGTGTTTGTTGTGACAACAACTGAGCTAACTGAGAAGGGGATTGTGGAAGAGGTTGAAGTGGATGCTGCTGCTGCATAGAAGGAGGAATTTGTTGTTGACTTGGAGTAATCAATGCGGTATTAGATTGCATGCTGGTATCAAGAGAGGTCTGAGGAAACGTAGCAGACAAAACACCCTGCTGAGTTTGAGGCTGAGAAACTGAAAACTGTGCATTTATGCCCAGTCCCTGTGGACCAGCAGGGAGAGGTTGTGGCTGACCATGCTGCCTGAAAGATGGACGTGTGGATGTTTGTGGATAGGGAATCGGAGCTTGAGGATATAACTGGTGTGAAGGTGGAAACTCCTGAGATGATTGAATAGGTTTCTGTGATGGAGGTATTTGTTGATTGACCGGTGGAATTTGTGGTGGAGGCTGGTTGAAATTCTGAAAACAATGTAAATGTACTAATCTGAGTCAAGCTAGCAAACAGGTGAAGCCTCGTTATTCATTGATGCATACTGATAATCTCAAAATACCTGTTGTGGCATTGCTGACGGAGACTGAGTTTGAAAACGACCATCTATGGAGATTCCCACACCAGTCATAGGACCACCCTATATTCATTTAAGTAGTGTAAGCAACAGATTTGTGAAGATCAAAATATTGGAAGAATAAATAAAGTAAAAATGCAGAACTCAAGAAACAAAATTGCATCAACAAACAATTGGGGGTCAACATTTTGAAAATTATTATTAAACTCTTGGACTCTTCTCTGTCACTTGTCAGTGACAGATTATGCCATGTGATTAATTAGAGAACCTTCCAGAAGCAGCTACTAAATGAGTTTATTCCATTCTTTTAACAAAAAAGAGTGATGAGACAGTGCAGTTTCAGTCTTGCAGTAGTGCAGTTTAATATTTGATAAAAACAGGCGATCACTTAGCAACAAAACCCAGAAGGCAGCATAAAGGTATTTAAAGGACTTCGCTGAGTAGTGTGTTCGCAGGCTCACACCTCTCGATCAGCAGACAAGTTCAAACCTTTTTTTATCATGATTAGAATTGACAAAGTAATTGATGGGGTAACTTCTGATGCAGTCAGTTATTTAGGGGTACTTAGCAGTTTGTTTAATATGCTAAGTAATTGATGGGGTAACTTCTGATGCAGTCAGTTATTTAGGGGTACTTAGCAGTTTGTTTAATATGCAGTTATTTGTGTTGCTTACGAGCAGTTCGGCAGTTTGCTTTAGTGTGCAGTTATTAGTATTGATTAGGGGGAGCAGTTAGCAGTTTGTTTAATATGCAGTTATTTGTATTTCTTAGGAGCAGTTAGGCAGTTTGTTTTAGAGTGCAGTTATTAGTATTGATTAGGAGCAATTAGGCAGTTTATTTCCTAGTATTACAAATAAGGCCATTCAACCATAACTGTGGAGAGGATTCAAGAAAATAGACTTAAGAATTAGGAAGGCAGAGATGCATTGTTAGCACTCTGAAGGAGCATTTGCTCTGGGATTACAGAGGGGTTAATCTTCTGTAATATTTTTTTTAATTAATTAATTCAATAATACAGTTTCTTCGGGTTCCTATCAGTAATATTTGCCCATGATTTACTCAGCCAAACTTTAATATAAGTCTGCTGAGAGTACTAATCACCATGCAGCAACAAATCCATAGTGAAGACAAAACCAACTAACCAAGGCAGCAATTAATATTGAAAAGTAAAACACTTCGGCATAAAACAAATAGGGAGAGGCATTTCAGTAGCGGTAGATTTTAAAGAAAAATATTATCAATGGACTTAGGGAAACATCTTTCAATATCATTGAATTTATACTTACTGCATTTATAGGCAATGCCATGTCCCCAGATCTTGGAATCGATGGAGGCCCCATGCCATGAAAACCAGCATTGAAGGATGTCCCAGTATTTGGTTGAGGGATTGGACGCCAAGCATTAGGGGGAGGAATATGATCACCCATAGGATCAGAATTATTTGATGGAAGTCTGCAAATAGTAATTGCAAAAATAAAGCATAGCATTGAGTAACATGACAAGAATACAAAAGATGAACCATTAAAAGATAGTAGTAAGGCTGGTCCTTTGCAAAAATAAATAGTAGTAAAGCTGGTGGGAGGATACCTAGTGCCTGGTGAATCCAATCTTGGACCAAATCCTGCAGATCCAAATGCAGGACCCCTGGAAACCAAAGATAAGTTCAAAAACTACTCATTAATGCATGCATAACATCCATTTGAGTCATATATCGGAAGCCTAACACATGGGCTAACTAGTCATAATTAAGCTAATGTGGTAGAGTCTATTGCTAAAGTGGCAAAATAAAACTCTAGCTTAGCCATGATCTCATATTCAAAACACCAAGCACAAATCAATTTCTGGATCAAGTGAAAATAGTCCATGGCTCCATGCTTTGTGCAATTAACTACTTAATTATATGATGGGCTTTTATGCTTAAGAATCATCCACTAATGCTAGAAAACAAACCTGGAATCTCCTTGACGAGGTCTCTTAGGATCAGCGAACCGGACAATCAGTGGTTGATCACAACCCTATGCAAAAACATACAAGATTATAAACATAAAGCTCTTATAAGGAGAACTGATAAAAGAAGAAAAATTCTTACTCTCATTGTATATATTCCATTAAGTGCGTTAATAGCTGCCAGTGCCATATCTCTATGAGAGTATTTGACAAAAGCGCATCCTTCAGACAAAAATAAGGAAAAATATTATCTATTTGGTACTGCTGTCAAATACCAAACGCGCATAAAGTGACCAAGAATAAAAATCAATGACCCCAAACATTGTAGGAAAAGGTTTATGAAAACTATGTTGAATGCATCAGTTGTTTCATACTTCACAGAAACAATATGTAACCTGAGAATAAGAAACACCAATTCTCACTCTCCCAGTCCCACCCCACAACCAGGTTTCAGACTAATTTCAAATATATGAAGAAAACATACCACGACTCTGCTTCTGGTCATCACGCATAAGATAAACATCTTCAATCCGTCCATATTTTGAGAAAACCTGATGCAAGAGACACTATCAATCACTTCCATGTTCACAACAACAGTAAGCATGACACACTATTCCTGGAAAACTAAACATTTTGGAGAGAGGGAAGTCGACAATTCACTAAATTACAAGGACATCGTTTGTCTTGTTCCAAACATTCCCTTTTGCAAGAAAACAAACACAAAAGTCCTACTGTAAATAGTTCTGTAATAATCTCTAATGTGTAAAGTTTGACTGGTGCAAGCAACATACTTCCTCGACTTCCTTTAAGCTGGCCTGTTTGTTCAGAGAGCCCACGAATAGTTTGTACTCAACTGCACCTATCATATATAAATTTTTCAAAACAGTCAGTCCAGACAGTTGGATGATTTGGAACAATGATGCATTTACAAATAAAAAAAGAAAAAAATTGGTAATGACCAGGCGCAAATGATGCATTTACAAAAACAAAAAGAATGCCCAGGCGCAAATTCTTCCCCAATTAAGGCTATAACTAACCACTTTCAACAATAATAAGCTTCAGAGCATGTTCAGACGAAGGTACGTGCTACTGTTAACTTTTTTTTTTCCTTATCACCCAAAAATCTTTATAACTATAAAATGAATTTCACACATGGCTTTAAATATATTTGGGTAAAATAATAAGTTGACTACTACAGTAGACAAAACGTTTAGACCATACAAATAAGGGTCTTGTTAACCAGTGCCCCCGGGGCACTGGTTAAGGAATCCAAAAGTAGAAAAAACTGTCTTGAAAATATAAACTGTTACTTTTGACCACTAATTATTACATCACTTTTTAATAAAATCTTGCTTCTTTTGGATGTTTAACCAATGCCCCGGGGGCACTCGTTAACATTCTCCTACAAATAAATATTCAGAAAGAGACAAGATACCCAATGATTAGCTGATAAAAATAATAGACAGGTTTTCTTATGTCAAAAAGATGTCTCAAACATTTCATAAGGTTCCATAAGGTCCCCTAATGCACAACATTGGCAGTTATGCCAGATAAGTCTAGTTGCACTTCAATTTAAATTTATAGATGTAAAAGTTACAGCTGTGATTTGGGAGACCTGAACAATATTTATTAATCCATGTATGTACACTATACTACACATGTTGTGATAAGAATTTTAAAGACTAACAATGTAAGGAGAAAAAAATAGTTACCAAGGCGTTCCCGTTCGCCATCAGCATACCGCACTTGGATGGGACCAACACCCTAAATGATAATATTATACGTGTCAGAAAATTACTATTCATATGTTGCCTTTCCTACTTACAATTCACTTAGGATTCAAAAGCACTACACTCACTCCGGGAAGAGTATGTCGATTGTGCAATGCTCTAATTGCCTGATCAGCTTCCTCTGAGGTAGCAAATTTTATAAAACAACAACCTGCACAATAAAAGGTGTTTTATGCCAGTTCCACTAAATAACACCCTCGCCCCCAACAACCGCCAACAGAAAGCCACTGAGCAGAAAAACAATAAAGCAAGAAGTCGGACTTTACAAACTTTTTCTTGAAAATACTTGGCTGCTGTCAAACACATACAATAGGTCAAATTTGTAGAAACTTACGCATTGCATAGTCATTATCCGTCAAACAAATTAGTTAATAATTTTCATGTACAGTATATTATATTATATTATATTATATTATATTATATTATATTATACTAAAACTACAGAAGATCCCACGGGAATAATATATAATAAAGATATCAAAGTAATCTCATCACAAGTGAGGAGGCAAAATTCCAAACATCAAGAGCAGCACATGATAGATCAAATTAAAAAGATGCAGTATGATCTTTTTATATGAAGACAAATTCTGAAGTGTACAACTCATTAACAAATACCAAACAGCAATGGCATGAAACACTTCAATATCAATAACCAAGATCACACTGATTTATCTGCACTAATGGTGAAGCTTACAAGCCACCACACAGCTACACTGCTACAGTTGCAATATAAATAATAGACTAGTTCATAATCTTCGTCAAAAAAATAAACGCCTTCTATTTCACACCTCATATCAGAGTTGACATTGTATCCTCTGTAGATTGATTACACTTAGCAAAACAGACTAACTCATAATTAACAATAGGTTACTCATGCAAAAACTTCCCTTGGGTAAAGGCATAACTAAAACCACTAAATTGCAACGTCTACACAACAGCACCAGAAATATTCACCAGTGTGCTAAAATATTCACAATTAATAGAATCTGAAGAGGAATTCTAGCATTGAAAAAGTAAAGGCTTAACTAATACCACCAAATTGCACAAGTTCACACAGCTGCACCAGAAATATTCACCAGTGTGCTAAGATATTCACAATTAATAGAATATGAAGAGGAACTCTAGCATCGAAAAAGTAAAGGCTTAACTAATACCACCAAATTGCACAAGTTCACACAGCTGCACCAGAAATATTCACCGGTGTGCATTGAATATGCATTCATATGAAGATACACCAGTGAAACATAAAAGCCAGATGGCCTTTCTGACTCAACAGCATATATAAAAGCTTTCAACAAATTATTGTGATAAGTACGACTGTGGGTCTAACATTACAAAAAACAAAGGCAAAAGAATAGCACTTCGCAAAATTTCAGTTCCACGGAGAATCCAACTTTCCATGATGGTCTTTTCGACAACTAAATGCCACTGGCTAAACGGACCAGTGGGTAGCAGATCCAGTCAAATATGCAAACACCTCTGGTATCTCAGATGACTATGCATAGACATATAAACAACGTGATTATCGTCATCCCAAACAGGTGGATTTAGAATTTCTAAACCACCTGACTTCTATAATAATTTCTACATGTACTGCATCATTATATCTAATCACAGACCTATGAACGGGAAGAGGCAAAATCATTGTTCCAAGCAAGCACCACTCAAAAATCACGTCGTACAGGAAACTATATACATACACATAACGTTTAAACTATGCCAACATTTAACATACAGAACAGAAACACAGAACCATCAACCACATCCCCAACAGGTTATCCATTCATAAGGTGCAATTAGAATTTCTAAACCACCTGACTTCTAAAATAATTTATATATGTGCTGCATCATTATATCTAATCACAGACCTATGGTCACGAAGAAGCAAAATCATTGTTCCAACTGAGCACCATTCTGAAACCACGCCCATACAGGAAATCATATCCATCACATACGCATAACGTTGAAACTAAAATTAAACTAGGTGCCTAGATTTAACATAAAGAATCACAAACACACAACCATCAAGCACGTCGCCAACAGGTCATCCATTCATAAGGTGCAAATAGAATTTCTAAACCACCAACTTCTAAAGTAATTTCTATATGTGCTGCATCATTATATCTAATAGCAGAACTATGATCCCGAAGAAGCAAAATCATTGTTCCAAGTGAGCACCATTCTGAAACCACGGCCATACAGGAAATCATATCCATCACATACGCATAACGTTGAAACTAAAACTAAACTAAGTGCCCACATTTAACATAAAGAATCACAAACACACAACCATCAACCATGTCGCCAACAGGTCATCAAATCATACGTTGCAAATAGAATTTCTACACCACCCTGACTTCTAAAGTAATTGCTATATGGACTATATATCGTTATATCTAATCACAGACCTATGATCACAAAGAAGTCAAATAATTGTTCCACGCAACCACCATTCTGAAACCACGTCATAAAGGGAATTATATCCATCAACAGGCAAAACTTTAAAACTAAAACTAGTTGCCTACATTGAACATAAAGAATCACAAACACACAACCACATCGCCAACGGGTCATCCATTCATAATGTATCTAATGAAGTATGAATTCCAACAAACGCATCAATCACTGATATCAATTAGCATCCGTATTTTGTCAGCCGAACTTTAATCCCCCCGCCATTTTAATCTATCGAAACTGATAAATGACATCCCAAGCCATTCAATAAATGCTAACATTCACCAAAGTATGAGAAAAATTAAACCTTCTGAAATACATTGTGATTAACACCAGTCAAATGTAAAAAACCAAAGATTTTGTCTGTTTCCTTTGTACAATTACTGACTTCTAAATTTTTGGCAAAACAATCTACACCTATGGCAACCAACACTCCCACTACAACCAATTTTTTAGCAAAGCCCCCACTTCTGCAGCTACAATTGCAAGAGCAGGACCTTTTGGTCCTCGAAGATCCCATCTTCTATGCAAAGAGCAGCTTACAGATTTACATCTTTAGGCTCTTTCAGGTATGACAGGTCGAGGAAAAAAGTGGAACCAAAACCAACAAGTCTGAACTTGTTTCAAAATCAAACTGAGATGAAGACGAGTGTATGGTCTTCCCTATCAGCCTCTCAGAGGACCTGAAATAAAATGTACATGAATCGCAACAGTCTTAGAATATAAGAATCACAAATACCTTGATGCTGTCCTGTCTTTCTATCTTTGATCAGGGCGACCTCAACCACATTCCCGTGTTCCTCAAACAAAGGACGAATCTAGCATCAAATGATTGTAACAAGAAAACAATTACTTATCAAATATTAGACTAATGTTAATATATTTTGATCAGATGTAATGGAAAACAATTACTTATCAAATATTAGACTAATGTTAATATATTTTGATCAGATGTAATGGAAAACATGAGATCATTAAGCAATCAAGAAAATAACATGTAAGAAGCTTAGACGACTTACATCTTCCTCAGTTGCTGTTCGGGGAACAGACCCAACAAAAAGTTTGGCAAAATTTCCACCATCAGAATGATCTGAAATGAACAAATGTGTCATTCAAGATTTCAAGTTATACCAAGTCATATTCCACTAGCTTCCACATCACAGCTCTCAGATTAACGCAACGGATAAATACCATGTATTTTGGTAAGTAAATTATAATGAAAACTCAACCGTTTGCTAGAGAATACTAATTATCGTATGTAGTTTAGTAGTTTAGCACTTCAGCTTCTGTTACCCAGTTTACTAAAAGCTGTAAATTATTATGTTGCCCAACAGTTGCAATTAACCCAGTATCATAGCTAGACTCTACAAGACTATAGTCTACATTTATACATATTCGATGTGACAGATAAACCAAACTTGTACGATTCATATTCCATAACGATTTAATTCATGTACACTACCCATAGAGTTTTTCGCATTGTCAATCATCAATTATAATCGTGAGACCACTAAAAGTATTCGACTTTAATCATATCTACCTTAAAAACTACCTTAAATATCATACAAATGAGATTTGTGATTGATTGACAGTATCCATGCAAGGATCAACAGCATCATATAATTCTAGCTAATATCAACGATGCAAAGATTTTAGGGTCAACAATATCCCACAACCCATGGAAAATGCCAATCTCCCCCAACAGACTGGGCAACATCAGCAATGCAATCCCTAAAATAGACCTAGGTAGAACAAGCTCATGCAAACATAACCCACCACCGACATTTCTGATTGAAGGCGTATCCAGTGTCTGACACAGAGACATGTGACTACATATACATTTAATTGTCATTTACTCATTTGCACGAATTATTACTAGCTTAGGTGTCCTGTCCGGTGTTTGTGCTTCATATTCAACATGCAAATTCAAACAAACATAGATAACTACACAATACAATTGGTAGCAATTGAACTACGTATAAAAGCAAAACCTAATAAAATTCACTTCAGAAAAGAAAAAAAAAAACAGAATCAACAAACTCACCCGGTGAAGCACCGCGACCAGAGAACGGAAACCCACGCTTCTGACCAGACAACGGCGGTGGTGGCAGGTTGAATCCAAATTCATCACCGCCCACCGGTCTGAAGACATCTCCGGTATGTGGTGGACGGGAACCACCTCCAACCCTACCCGGAGACCACCGCGGGGGACTATCAAAGTTGCTGCGGTGGAGAGGAGCGGGGCGGAAACCACCGGGACTTCGACGGTGGTTGTAGTTCATCGGAGAATCGGAGAAACGAGACGCCCTGGAAGGACGATTGTTGTTGTAAGGGTAATCATCGTCGTTGTTGTCGCCGTAGCGGGTTCCTCTGTGCCTATCCAGTTTGGCGAACAGAGTGAAACCCTAAAACCCTAAAGAATAAGAAGAAGAATAGAGAAGAAAGAGTGTGAAGTGTTTATTTCTTTGCACCGGTGAACAAAGGAGTTTGCACTTAACGACGATGCTACACAATCATCAAATTCATGATCATTTCATCAATTTTTGGAATAACTTTTTTTTTTTTTCAATTTAGTTTTTTGTTTTTTTACAGTTTTTTTAGTTTAGTTAATATATGTTTTTTTAAAAGCAAAAATCCTGTAAACTGAGTTTTGCGAACATGAGCCCGTTTGTAATAGTTTTTAAAAAAAATTATTTATTTATTTTAAATTTAAAAAAGTAATTGTTTTAAGAAAATTGTATTCGTTTGTTTCAATTTTTTAAGAAAATTATAATCAAATTCAAATGTTGTTAATACTTCAAAAAAAATATATGATTAGTCATTAAGAATAGTTTCTCAATTTATCAAAAAAAAAAAGAACAGTTTCTCAACAAAAAAAAATTATCAAAAGAATAAGGTGATTTTGTGAAGAAAAAAAATACTTTTTATATATTTGTATCCAAATAAACTAAAATATCTTTTAAAAAAAAGTTTTTTATTACGGTAAATAAACACAAAATTGATTCTGATTTTTTTTTATAAAATCTCTAAAAATTAATTTATGCTCTAAAAAATAATCTCTGGGTTATTCAATATCAAAATTATTTTTATTTTAATCCGTAACAAACAGATCTTATATTTCTACGTTGATGGATTTGAATCGTCTAACGTGAAAAAATCAAAGTTATTATTGTAACTAATTCATGATTTGTTATGATGTGTATGTAATATCTACATTTAATTTTAAATTAATGATTGATACTACTTATTTTACACTTAAAGTAAGTTGTTCGCTAGGAGTTGAATCCATGCATAATGTGATAAATCTCTTCCTATATCTTGTTAAGATCCTTCCACTTTCAAACCAATTGAATAGCTCGAAAGCATCACTCATTTTCATAATTTTGTTACTGATGAGAGAGTAGGTTGATTTAAGAGAGAGGAAATTGATTTTTATGGTGTTGTTTTTTGCTGGTTAAAAGTGAAAAAAGTTTTATGTTGTATCGAGATGATTCTCTTTATGACATCTATCAGGGCCTCTTACTGGCCAAAGAAAAGGATATTGTCAATCTTATCTGCTACTCTGATTCCTTATTATGTACTAACATCATCACTGGTACCACCATTTTGAAGTCTCATGTTTAGGTTGTTTTGATTCAAGCCATAAAAGAGATATTGGAGCAAACTCAAGCTACTATCAGCCACACGCTCAGGGAGGGTAACTAGTGTGCGAATTTCTTGCCAAAGCTTAATGCATCGTTGAACATTGCCTTCATGTGTCATGATTCTCCTCCTTCAGAGCTCTTCTCCGAAATGATGCCTCTGGAGCATCCGTTTTAAGGCTTTAGTTCTCTTTCTGTTTTTCTTTCCTTTTGTTTCCCTTCTTATTAGTTTTTGTAAAAAAAAAACAAAATGACTCACTTAATTTGATCTTTGATTAAATTTAAAACTTATTTTAATGACAATTTTATCTTTCTTTATCAATTATGTGAGCTACTGTCTAGAAAGAAGAAGAAGAAACAAATAATTGAGTTTTTTTAAACAAGGTGGTGATTGTTCCGTGAACACGGAGAAATTTTTCAAGAAGAATTTGTGCGAGAATATAAAGATTAAAATATCAAATTTTCCTTCATTTTTCATCATTAGTTTGGGGGTTCGCAATGTAGTGTGAATCAATTTTGAGATAAAAAAATTATCATTTAATTAATAATAAAATTTGTGTTTGGTTTGGTCCAATTTGCTTATATTGAATCAAGTTTGACATTGGATACTGATATCGCGAAACAAAACAAAAAAACCAACATTTATTGGCTAGCTTCATAACTTTTACCAGTTGCATGGAAAATACTCGTGTATTTTCTTCCATTTCTGAAAAATCAACGAGAATGTTAAGGTTATTTGTTTGTGATAAGTTTCATATCTCAATAGGAATAAATTATATTTTTCCATTGAAACTGTTTTGTTGGATTTTGAGGGTTGCAGAATTCATGCCACCATCATAAAAAATTTGTTTTGGAAATTTAGAAATTAGCTTAATGTGGGAAATTAGCTTTAGAAATTATCTCGCCATGGCACAAACTAAACTTTCACTTTGGTACTAAGGTTTAACTTGTTCGAGTCCTACGTATCATATCACAAGATCCCCATACCATTTTGTGATGATTATTGCACTGCTTTCTAAAAAAGTTTATTTTAAAAAAAAATCATCATTGATTTTTATATTTTATGGCTATTTGATAGAAACTATGTGAGTTTTAACTACGGTCAGTACTAAACGTGAAATAGAAATAAATAGAAGCACGGCTAAGTCGAATGTTATGATAAGAATGAACGACTTTAAAGAATAAGTATTGAAGATCGACTTTGAAATGCATGATTTTGAGTTTATAAATAAGCGTAAATATCATCCTTCCGAGTTCCACGGAATCAGATGCAACACTATGCACCATATCTCATTCAACAATTTTAAGATCACTATTTGTGTCTCATATATCATCCACTAATTACTAAAGAAGACGTGATTGTGTATTTTATTATGCCATATCGCTATGGCAATGAAGAAATATTAACATGGAGTATCTTGTTGTGGGTAACACTCACATTCCTATTTTAATTTAAATATTAAAATATCAGAGGCAAAATAATTGATCGTATTGACGCTTGTAACAAATCAAGTGACATGACGATATTCGATAGAATAAAGCAAATTCAGATGATAAAATAAGGTTGCATGCACTTTTTAATGAAAAAAAAAATTGAAGTCGTGTATTTCAAGTAACTATTATGTCAATTACAACTAGTTGCTCTCAGTTTTTACAGTAACAAAATCTTCTGACCAGAGTCGTTGTGCATAAGTGTGCGTGCGTGTGGTGAATCTATAAAGCGAGAAGTTATTGTTAGTGTGAGAAACTTATAAAACAACCCTTAGATTAAAATTAATAGCTAAGATTGGATATCAATTAAGCAATTGCACGAGTCTCGCATTACGCAATCTCTATTTTCCTTTCATCCTACAAATGTCACTTGAACTTCTCTAACTTTAAAGATTATCATTCTTCATGTGTTTATTTTTCATTCAACTGTTGTTTTGTTTAATTTTCTCATTTTATTTCTTTAATTTTCATAATTTAATCTCACTAATTTTTTAAAGTTTGATTTGTTTGTTTTTAGAATTGCAAATCAGAGAATATTAAGTCTACATGAAAAATATGATATACAAATTTATTATTAGTGGGCCATATATTTTGCATTCACGTTGAGTCTCTCCTTTTCAATTAGCATGCTTTGTTACACTCACGCGCGGGTCCTACCGAGAAGAAGTTAAAAGAATAAGTCGCAACAATGTAAATATATAGTTAATAGAAGTTTTAACAAAATTTAAAAATATGTTCCCTTCTACGACAACAATAACAACAAAATGAAATGGTAACATACATAAAAAAAAAAGGTTTGAACTTTAATCATCAAGATACATTACGAAAGACTTCGTGATAAACAACATTTGAGGTCATATCAGTATTCTCTCCATCTCCTACAACGATTAGTATTTTCAATTCTTGTTTTGAAGTGACTCTTGAGATTGCAACGTACAACTGACCATGCGAGAACACAGGACACGACAAATAAATTCCAATGAAATATCATTAATAAGTATTAATTTTTCTTTTAATTTTTCTCGCAATGATAAGTATTAATTCCAATGAAATATCATTAATAAGTATTAATTTTTCTTTTAATTTTTCTCGCAATAATAAGTATTAATTCCAATGAAATATCATTAATAAGTATTAATTTTTCTTAATAAATACCAAAGATTAGCAATAATAAGTAGTAATTTTTCTTTTGTTAATATTTGAAATTCGACTTGTTATATTTGATAAACCTAATACTCCCTCCGTTTCAAAATACATGTTCATTTTAGAGAAATTGTTGTAACCAAGAAGCCAAATAAATTTTGTTACTTTTGATGAAATTATGTGTGTTTTCTATAATACCCTTAACCATTTATTATTTCATTCTATTTTTTCTCTCTCTATAATAAATATATAAGGGTATTATTGACAAGACAATAATTAATGTTGCATTGAAACTTGAAATAATGGACAAGTATTGTGAAACAAAATTAATCTCTAAAATGGACATCTATTTTGAAACGGAGGAAGTAAAAAGTGTGACACACTTGATAAATAATTAATTGAAAAACTCTAAGCATTTATGACATTGTAAGTAACTGTGTAATTTGTTTGCACGCTTCAAATTTTAGTTTTAGTTTCTCAGTCATTGCACGCGCATTACTAACCTCTTCTATTAGGCCATGCAATCATCAATGCTTGCACGGTGACTTTTTATAATATAACAGCTGAGCAATAAATTCACAAAAACATACATCAAATGCATTAATTGATATGACTTTGTATATACTAATAATAACTCTATTTGCACAATTAATGTGACTATTCAAAATACAGGCTTGCACGTACACCATTGTCAAAATAATATTCACTACTTGTTAACAGAATTGCACAAACTCATTCATGTTCTTATTTCAAATGTCCTTCATAGCATGATTTTTGTGATCTATACAATATTTTTTTCAATAAATTGCATTTAAACTTAATAGTCAAACAAAGAAACATTTTAAAACCATTATTTTGGCTCCATGAAGGATTATGGTAATATAAAAATTACTGGTAAACAATTATCCATAAATTGCATTTAAACTTAATAGTCAAACGAAGAAACATTTTAAAATCATAAATTGCATTGAAATTAAAAGATAGTACATGAAACTGAAAAGATAATACCATAAATTGCATTAAAATGAAAAGATAAAGGTTATGATATCTACGGCTGAAATGTAGAGAGTGGTTAGGGAGGAAAAATGAGGATGAATTAGGGCTAACATGCCAGCTTGACAAGTGTAGCTTTTGTAATAAAAAATACAAAACATGAAGCGGCGATCTCCAAAAGAAGAACACATGTTGGACAACATTTTTACCAGAAATAAGTGCTGAGACATTAAAAAGATGAAATGAAAAATATTGTTCGAGTAGGTAAAGACTCACATAAGGGTTAAAGTGAAAATACAATCACAACCATTAGTTTTGATCCAATGATTGTGATTAAAACCTTTCATTTCTCACAATAACAATAAATTTTCACTTGATACGCTATCTATTTATATACATGCGTATAAATATAAACTTGTGACCTTTTTTACCTCAAAGATTTCACCGCATCAGCGACTACAAAGGAAAGCGTTAGGATACTTTTTCTAAAAATGGTACAAAAAACATTGGTGTCATTCCACCATATAAAACCCACTGCATCCAACTTTGTGTAATTATTGAGTCAATTTAATCACCTTTCCAGATTCTTAAAAGAAACATTTGAAGAAAATGAAGCACACGATTTTTTCAACTACAAATTTTCTTCAGATGGCCATGTTCATCATATTGATCCCATCAGTTCAATCTACTCTATCACACACTAGCTTGCTAGATCAAATATGTCGTCAATCACATCATTACCACATTTGCACGATGACTTTACGATCATCGATTAACCATAGATCTATAGAAGATATTGCTGGATTTGCTCGTCTTGCCCTTGAGATTGTCAGGGCCAATGCCTCTTTAACATTGGAGCACGTACAAAAGGGTTATATACAAACAAATGGATTAGAACAAAACAAGGCCATGAAGGATTGTCTTGCTTTATACAGCTTGATAGTGAATGTACATCTGCGAGAGGCTTTAAATGCTATGAAAAAATGTGATTATCATATTGTTAAACAAAGGGTTTATGCTGCTAGCATACAAGCCGAGACATGTGAGAATAAATTCAAAAATTCGTCTACGAAGCCATTAAAGGATACAAACCGATATGTGCAAAACCTATGTATTATCGCTACGTCCATTATTAACAAATTGCTTTTTCAAAACCACCCAACCTTTGCTTATTAAAATTACCAATTCACAGGTTTTGTATTATATGCATATTTAGATTGTAAGTCATAAGCCATAAACCTCCAAATGAATGTGTTTTTCTGTTTTTTTTTCTCCCAGTGATCAAGCCTTTTAGACAATGATGTATATAGTTTTTTTTAAGGAAGACAACGATGTATATAGTTTGCTT
>Ga0209282_1000624_pt1 | contig 17434 bp, 9 predicted proteins | sample Mtrugardesep15_FD_187529 | JGI IMG/M metagenome (GOLD analysis project Ga0209282, IMG submission 187529) | Root nodule microbial communities of legume samples collected from California, USA - M. trunc garden sep15 (SPAdes) (version 2) | ecosystem: Host-associated > Plants > Roots > Nodule...
AACGCATGCATAGTACATATATTAAATTAATTATTCACTGGAATTAATTAATACATATGTGAATGTGATGATGAGATGAGTACTACTACTTACAGAAAGTTCTAGTAAAGCAAATATGAGGATAGTGGAGAAGGTGCCAAGAAAAGAGTCAGATAGATAGCCGCCGAGGAGTGCGATGAGAAAAATAGTTCCTACAAAGTTGGTGACTATGTTTGCAGAATGAGCCAAAGAGAAATGCATCTCGTTTATGAGATAAGTTATGAGATTGTTTCCAACTGCAGCTATTGCCATTATTTCAAATGCTTGTAGCCCTGACATATCATTCATCAGATCATAGTTATTATAAGATACAAAGTGAAAAGGGCATATATATATATATATATATAGAGAGAGAGAGATATATAGATAGATAGATAGATAGAGAGATACATACCAAGAACAAAAGCAGCTGCTCTGGTTCCACCGTGCTTGTTAGGATTAGAGGGTCTTCCTCTCCAATCAACAGTAGCATTCATGATACCTTCATCTGCAGATTCTCCCTTTGGAATTGGAATATTAATATTAATATTATTATTACTTCCTCCCTCATCCATTCTTGTTGTTGTCTTGTCTTACTCTCTTGCTAATGCTGAATTTGAGGGAAATGGGTCGGCAATTTATAGACAGTGTCTAGCCTACCACCACTTGCAACTTGCTTGCGTTACAATATTAGAGAAATTTTGAGACTCCACCTACGCCCCCCCGCACTTATTCTTTACACGTGTACGCACCACATTTCCACCAAGATGAGAATAAGATCAACTAGTATAGACACCCGGCTAGAATTTCGTCATAAAATATTGCAAGAAGATGTATTATTATTCTTATTTGTGTAGTTGGTATATGTTCAATAGGCTGATCCACTCCATAAAGTTTAACAATGGTATCATACCCCGACTTGATCTCAGGTGCATAAAGTAGGCATGACAATGAGGTGCAATTGAGAAAGGTTTTACATTTTTCGTTCGATCCACGACTCTAATATACTTACATGTTACCCTACTCATACCCAATGGGGATGAAAAATTGAATATAATCCTCTTCTCCGACGGGTTTGGGTATCGCCATCTCATTCTCATCCGCGTAGTGAATCATTTTTTTAATACAAAAATAAGTTTTTTCAAGGCTTACGGGCAATGTTATACTACATTATTCAACAATATGATAACATTAACATTTCCATGATCGAGTAATTTGGTTCCTCCTTTAAATTTCAATGACAATTATTATAACATGGAAAATCTCAATAGGTAATAAAGTAATTTTCTACATTTGAAATGAGTTTAAGTATGTGTTTTGGGTGGGTACCTATATCCATGTTACCCATCTTGTGCCCGTGTTGAGAAATCAGAGATAACATAAACACATACCCAAACTCAGTCAAAGCGGAGAACCCCACCAAATCGAGGTTGGTTCGGGTGGGTAACCACGGGTACTGGTTTTGCTGTTATGCCTAGTAGAAAGTCTCATAATTGAAGGAGACGTGTTAATATGTTAAGTCTAAGTTAAAATTTCACATTGAATGCAAGAGTGGATGTTGAGAAACTTAGTGATATGACACATATACCTAATGTCTTAAGGTTTATGGTGAAGATGTGGTGTCAAACTTACTTGTGTGATTCTCATAGTTTGATATGATAATCAAATTCAATGTAGGATCCTCTGAAAGTCATACTATTATGATGAACTTTTTTTTTGATGTAATTTGTTTAATTTTTTATCTTTAAATTTGGTTTTTGGATGTCATTCTCTTTCCTATGAATTTGTTCATTCAACCTTTATTATTTTAAATTCATTCATTTTATATTTTTGGTGGCAAGTGATAACGGAAATTTGCATATGTGTTACGCTAATTTGACAAAATACATGTTTATTACACATTTAAAATTATGTGTCTTTTTTTTAATTGAATATGTTTTTTGGTAAACTAATTACACAATTTTTTTTAATTGAATCTGTTTTTATAATTGAATTTGTTTTTTATTTTAAAATTTTATAACAAACGCACAAGACTTATTTTTTTCCCTTATCTTCTTTCATGTTCAAATTCTCTTTTCATATATGTTATTTTTCTTCGAATATCCTTTCTTTTATCTCTTGAAAGGAATTAATAAAAATCTCCCTCCATGAAACACCGCCAACCAACCTTTTTGAACATGTTATGCCTTTGTTTGACCTTACTCAACTATATTAGATAATTAGAGACGTGGAGAGTTACACGATTGATTAACAAATGTTAATGTACCAAGTGTGAATTAAAGTTCTTAGAAAAAAAAGGGTGAATTAAAGTTATATATTGGATGAAATAATAGAATTTGAACAACACATCAGTGAGATGACCAGAAAACAAATATCTTGAGATTTAGGGTGAATATGTGATCAAACTCGATGTAGGATACCCAGAAAGTTTCAAAATTATGATGATCTATTTTGTTAATTTTTATACGTCATTTGTTTCATTTTTTCATCTTAAATTTTAGTTATTGGATGTCATTCGCTTTCATTCTATTTTTTTTTATTCAACCTCCATTATTTCAAGTTCATTGGTGGAATCTAACGATGAAAAAAAATACATTTTTATTTTTTTATGGGCCTATTTTCACTGACAGAGCCGAGCCTCTGGATTCGTAGGAACGACCCTGAATATAATGATCTAACCCATTGTAAGCTCGAACATTATTATGAATTATTTCTTAGTTTTTTTATGTTATTTGATAAATTAATTATCAAGAAATTTTTAACTCTTTCAACAAACCTATAAGTTACAAACGTTAATACTTTAGTCTTTTCCGTCAGTTATTTATTTGTGTATTTCATATAAAGAGGTGGAGATTTTTAAGAGGACAAAAATTAGAAGTTGTGACTTTTTGTTTTCGTGCACATTTTCATTTGAACAAAAATACAATTCATCTTTATTATTTAAAGCTAATATATGAAAGATACTTTTGTAACTTTCATTTGAAGATATTTTCATCGAATGTTTGATTGTCACTGTTGAATAAGATTTGAAATATTTGAATTTGAATTACACTGAATGCTGAGACATTTGAAAGAATTATTTGAGAGGTCAATGATGAATCCTTCATATTCAATTGCCTTCATACGTTTGACCAACACCGTTAAAATATAATACTCGATTATTTTAATCACTCTCCATCAGTTTCATAGAATTTGAATTTGAACGTAATTCCTCTAGCATTCAATGTGATATTATTCTACCCAAAAAATAAAATGTAGGAATAATATTGTGAATATAAATATTTATCCGATGTGTCTTATGTTTGACATAAAGGTATCATTCTATTAGAGTAAACACTTGAATTAACATATTTAGTCTAACATTAATGATGATTGAGAAACTAATGATACTGATGTAAGCCACGTGTACTATATTGAAAGATATTCAAATTTTTATATTGTAGATTAGTACCATAATAAAGTTGACCAAACATTACTTTGATATTGCGAATTAAATATGATTTTTTTAAGTTAAAATATGAATTTTATTTTATAGTAATGACAATTGAATTTAAATTTGAGAAATAAAAATTATGTTTTTATTTGATCGCTATATGCATTTCAATAGTAATGACACCATTCATTTTAATTAATGAGTGAGATAATTAATACTCTATTAGCCGATACACGCATACTTTTGTATGAAACTACACATACATTATTTTTTTTAGTCAATCAAATATTTTATTGATCTCAAAGCTACTATGTATATCCAAGGAATAAGGTATCATTGGAAGGCACAAAAAAGTTCACAACAAGAACACAGGTAACCAAAAATTACAAAAGAAACGCCTCAATAAGATTACAAACGAAAGAAAAGTCACATTTTTAGCAATCTAATTTTGTCACTAAAAAAAAAATAGAAGCTATCTAATTCTAAAGAACCAAAAAGAAACATAATCAAAAGGAACCAAGAATCTCTATGCAATAAATGGTGAATAAAAGCCCTACACAATACAACAGGAACCCATCAGGCCAAAAAAAAAAAATCCTAGCAACACAACTTAAAGAAATTGAGTACCAAGATAGATAAACTGAAAACTTGTTTTAATTTTCCTACATAATTCTTATATAATGAATTTTAACGTTACAATCACTTATTAATGGTCATTGCAACTTTGATTCCCATTGAAAACTCTTCTTTGACACCTCAGTTTCGTCTCCCTCTCTTCCGCATGTCACTTTATCATGATTCGGTTTCTGCCTCTGATTTATTTTTCTTCCAATTTTTAGCCTCTTTCTAATCGTTCTTTCTCCATTCTTTTTCTTGATCATTTATTTTTCTCCTATTCTTTATCCATTATTTTCCATTTCTACACATCTCCAAATATTTGTTCTTAGAGAGTTAGGATTTGAGGATTTTTTTTATTTCAAAAGAAAATAATAATAAAAAATAATGATGAAAATGAATTGTTATGTGGTAACCGAAAGAAAAAATAATAATAAAAATGAATCGTGATGTGGTAATTAAAAGAAAAAATAATAATGAAAATAAACTGCTATAAAAAATGAATTGCAATGGCGTTACTTTAAAAAAATTGAATTTTTCATGTGCTACCTGATTCATTTATTTGCAGACCTTTTTTTTCATAAAAATTATTTAGGTCCGTCAAAAAGGGTGGAGTTATGGTTATTAGGTTCAATTGCATGATGGAAGAAATAATTTAGGGATTGTGAGATTGAAAGAAATAGGACCCAAGATTTGTGTTGAATACATAACCTTAAAGTAATTAAATATCATTAAAATTATCAGTGCCTTGGTGATAAGGGTGGTGATTTGAAAGCATGAGGTACCTGGTTCAATTCCTAGCATGATTTCCTTCCATAAAAGGAGAGAAAAAATTAGCGTTTAGAAAAAAGTAGGGATTAGGGTAGAAAACTCTGCAGGATTAATATATATAGATAATAGTCTATTAGACTTATGACATAGGACCTTTTATATTCCTAAGTTACTAGTTTAGTCCTTCTACATTTTACTAAAATTTTCATAAGTTATGTTATTCACATTATTTGTCATTTCTTTTGCCCACTTATTTTGCAATCTCTATTATTAACATGGTGTTTATGGGTATTTTTTATTGTTGAAAAGTCAACTAAATCTGAAACACACATAAATATTTTAATTAGTGCGAATGCGGGAGTCTAACCATGTAAGATGTTAATAGGTAGACTCACGAGTTTGACGATTGTTTTTGGAAAATGTCTCTGAATTAAATTATGGTTTTATAGTCAAAATTGGCTAAATAATTGTCAAATGCCTCTTCTTTTTTTTCAAGAAGATGGAGATACCTTTCTTGCTCGAATTTTGATTCACCATCTATATTTAGACGTGGCATTAGACTAATGGTTTGACGGCAGAAATGTAGGATTTAATTAATGTTATTATGTTGTGATGTTATATATGATCTTAATTAACTAAGTTATGGTGAGATTTTGTTTCCTTATTTTACAAAAGTCATGCTTAGATTTTGAAGTACATGAAAAAGATGCTTTGAGAACAAAGCGGGGGACAAAGTGGAGACAGAACACATGAATCCTAAGCGGATTCCATAAACGTAGATAGATAGATATCTATCAGGAAGGTAAAAAGAATAGTTAATCAGATTAGAACTTGGATCACGGACACCAATTTTCAAAGCGTCGCCAATTCAGTACCATATGTTTATATTTTATTTCGTGAACAAACAAAAGCGGGTTACTCCAAAGAGAACAAAAACCTCTAAAGAAATAAATAACAACATTCCTCAATCTTCTGTACATACATTTCATAATCAGCCAAATGATCAAGTATCTGTTGTGAAAGTGACTCAAAATTGAATTTTTGGAGGTGTCAATTTGGTGGTCGAATTATCAAAATCGGTTGCCGATTTTGCTCTATTTTTTTTGGCCTTTCATTCGACATTTTTCGGTGGCCGAAGATTTGTTCCAATTTTTTTAGGATATTTTACTATAAATAGACCTTGTATCAGAGTAAACCTTAAGATAGAGGGGGTTGAAAACAAGGGTTTAGAAATCAACAAGAAAACTAGGGTTTGTATAGAGTTTGCTCTTGGCAACAAACACTAAGGTTGGGGTTGATTCATCTTGGAAAACACTATTAGGATTGAGTCTCTTGGTCACGGGAATATATTGAGACTTTGGGTAGAATTAGATGGGAGACTTATTCTTGTAACTCATTGATATCTCTTTTGTAAAGTTACTCATCATTATAGTGGAACGAAGGGCTGCTCTCTCCCCCAGACTAGGTCAGCATTGGACCGAATTGAGTAAACAAATTTCGTGTGTTCTCTCTTTCTTTCTCTCGTTGTTTTCTACTTTTGCTTGTGTTTATAATTGTTCCCACGTTGATATTGGTTGTTTGATTACTTTGCTCCACGCATCAAGTATTTTATTGGTGTGATTTTTCATCGAATTCACAACAATTGGCGCCCACCGTGGGACAAGGATCAAACGGTAATCAAGTATCATGGGTTCGAAGTGGGATATTGAGAAGTTTACCGAAAATAATGATTTTCGGTTATGGAAGGTAAAGATGGAAGCGGTGTTAACACAACAAAAGTGTGAGAAAGCTTTGAAGGGTGAAGGTGCGTTACCGGTCACCATGTCACGAGCGGAGAAGACCGAGATGGTGGACAAGGTCAGAAGTGTCATTGTCTTGTGCCTCGGGGATAAAGTTTTGAGGGAAGTAGCGAAGGAACGAACCGCGGCATCGACGTGGTCAAGGTTGGAGTCTTTGAATATGACAAAGTATTTGACTCATCGGCAATTCCTAAAGCAACAACTCTATTCAAGATGGTGGAGTCAAAGGCCATCATGGAGCAACCTGCGGAGTTCAATAAAATCCTTGTTGACTTGGAGAATATTGAGGTTCATCTTGAGGATAAAGATAAAACTATACTCTTGTTGTGTGCTATACCGAGATCTTTCAAATCTTTCAAAGATATCATGCTCTATGGCAAACAAGGCACTATTACCTTGGAAGAAGTTCGAGCGTCTTTGAGAACCAAGGAGTTGACCAAGTCCAAGGACTTGAGAGCTGATGAAAATGGTGAAGGCCTAAGTGTTTCAAAAGGGAATAGTGGAGGTAGAGGTAACCAGGGAAAGAGTGGTAACAAGTCAAGATGGGACACTTCAAGAAGGATTGTCTGAAGATTAATGGTAACTCCGCATAAATTGTCTCTGAGGGTTATAAGGATGCAGGTGCTTTGGTGGTGTGTTGTTTGGAGGATGAAGAAGGTGATGTTTCTCACCTTGGGAGTGATGTCTGGTAGAGTGGTGGTCGTCTGGAGAGACGTTAAACACTCAACATCAGCCTGGATAGGAGGTGGTAAGAATACTCATGGTCAGTCTGAATAGGTGGTGTTAAGAATACTTGTGATCTACCTTTGAGGTGAAGTTTCAAGGTGAAAGACATAGTGGGATGTACACATTTGCTAGTTAAGAGGTAAAAAGCTCAGCTTGAGGTGCAGTTAAACACACCAGCAATGGTACGACTATGGAGACCTTGGGTTCTATGCTCTATTTGTGAGAAAGGGAATTCTTCATGAAGACGGAAGGCATTCCGGAGGTTGAAGAATGAATAGCATGGCTTGTGGGATTACCCTAAAAGACCAAGGGTGATTGGATGCAAGGATCTTCGAGAAGGCGGAAGGCATTCCGATTGCTGAAGAGGTATGGTGTTTACTTGTGGAACTACCTAAAATTCCTAGTGTAGTTTGGATGCAAGGATCTTCGAGAAGGCGGAAGGCATTCTGATGGTTGAAGAGGTAAGGTGTATACTTGTGGAACTACCTAAAATTCCTAGCGTAGTTGGACGCAAGAATCTTCAAAAGGTGGAAGGCATTCTGATGGTTGAAGAGGTAAGGTGTAAACTTGTTACTTGGTGTAGTGGGAAGCAAGGGAAAGAGCAGCAAGGTGGTTGATGTTAAATTGGCATCATCACTAATTTAGAGTAAAGGTGAAGATTGTTGTGAAAGTGACTTAAAATTGAGTTTCTGAAGGTGCCAATTCGGTGGCCGAATTAGCAAAATCGGTGGCTGTTTTTTTTGCCTTTGATTCGATATTTTTCGGTGGCCAATTTTGTCAACAGGAAATAAAACAAAAATGTATTTTCGGACCTAGATTTGTTCCAGGTTTTTTAGGATACTTTTACTATAAATATAGACCTTGTATCAGAGTAAACCTTGAGATAGAGGGGGCTGAAAACAAGGGTTTAGAAGTCAACAAAAAAAACTAGAGTTTGTATAGAGTTTGCTCTTTGCAACAAACACTAGGGTTGGGGTTGATTCACCTTGGAAAACACTATTAGGATTGAATCTCTTGGTCACGGGAAGAAATTGGGACTTTCGGTAGAATTAGGCGGGAGACTTATTCTTGTAACACATTGATATCTCTTTTGTAAAGTTACTCATCATTATAGTGGAACGGAAGGCTGCTCTCTCCCCATACTAGGTCATTATTGGACCAAACTGGGTAAACAAATTTTGTGTGTTCTCTCTTTTTCTCGTTGCTTTCTAATTTTGCTTGTGTTTATAATTGCTCCCACGTTGATATTGGTTGCTTGAATACTTTGCTCCACACATCAAGTATTTTATTGGTGTGATTTTTCATCGAATTCACAACAGTATAAATTTGTTTCAGAGATTTTAGAGGTCTAGAATGGACATACAATTTGGATTTTAACTAATAAATATATAAAAAAATTGAATTCTCAAAGGAATGAAAATAAATTGCTTAAAGAAAATAGTTTTTATTAGGTTAAGAAATAGCCTAATAAAAACATCAAACTTCCTTAAAAAGAACATTGAATTTTTTATTTAATATCCAATTGTTCATACAGAATAAATTCTACGTGTATTTTTAGATGTAAAGTCATCAATAATTACAACATTTTCAATTCATAAAAAATCATTAGAATCAACATTTGTCGCCTCACATTAGAGTTTAAGTATTGTTTTTTGTTTTGGACTTAATGGACCCTTAATTTTTATTTTATCTTGGGACTCAAATTTTAGACTATTTTTTTAAGTCTATAATGGTTGCCATCCTCGTCCTACCTCAAATATCACCTTGTCAAACACATGTGGCATGCACCTGCCACCTATCACAAATTCTCAATAACACTTACGTGTGGCAATCTTGGTAATCAAAATACAAACAATTAATTAAAAACAAGTTTTAATGACAACGTTTTTTTTCAGATTCGATTCTCTTTAGTATCAATTTAAGTAGGTTCGTCTAATTTCTTAAAAAAACTGACAACACTTTTTTTAAAGTGATATGATAAAAAAAAATTATAATAGAAAATAATTTCATTTTACCAAAAAAAGGTGCAGCTAAAGGTGTTGCAACCCCGAAATATATTAAAAGAAAGTGATTACAAGAGAGAAAGGGGACCCTAATTTCTTTTCTTTTTTTAATATGTAAGTCTGATAAAGTCAGTTAACCAATAAACAAAAGCAACATCTGAAGAAGATTAATGTTGGTAAGCCATTCTACAACACCCATTATAGGGGTGATACCTCTCCAACTAATCGATGATTGTTTTATATTGGAATGTTTGCGGCTTCAGTAACTCAGACACGGAAATTGCCTTAAAAAAATTTATTTGTCTCATAAGCCTATACTAATTTTTTTGGCCGAACCTATGATTAATTATGTGCATGTTCCCTCTTGGTATTTGCATGGTATTGGAGTCACAAAATTTTGTACAAATGATAGAGGAAATTTGTTACTGAGCCTTTGGGCTATTTGCGGCTCGTTGGTGCCGGTTTTGCTTCGAAACTGTTGGCATAATGCTTGTTCTCTTGGAATTCAGATTATTTCCTCTCATATTTTTCGTGAAGTTAATTGCTATGAGGATAAGTTTTGGGGACACTCGGTTCACGGGGCGGTGTGGTTGTCGATTTTACCTCCTGACTTGCAGACGGAGTTTTATCTGAACCGTTGTGGTATGCCTCGTTATAGGTTTCCTTAGGCGGTTTTTTCTTTCTGTTTTCGTATTTTCTTCTTTTTTTCTGCGGGTTTTGGTGTAGTCTCCCCTCTTATATCTTTTTCCCCTTTTTAAATAATATTTTGAGTTTGGCGGTAGATGATGTGGTTCATCAAGGTGTCAACCTAGTTGGAATGTCGTTACTTCCCCTTTATGCATGTCCTTTCTCCTAGTTTAGCGAAAAAAGATAAAGTCTGCTAGACAACCTACAACTTATGCTGCTAGTTTATATATTTGCATAATTATTTTAGGATAATTTTTAATTCTTTCTTTTTATCCGGAGACAAAAACAATAACAAACTAAAAAGTAAAAGAGCAAATATACAACAAAAATATAAAAGAAAGTTGTCCAAAATAATTATACAAATATCATTTTTATTTATAATTAGCAATTTTTATTATAATATTCAACTCCTCAACAAAAGAAATTCCTCTGTCAAATAAAAAAGAAAGACAAATTAAATAAATTCATGTATAATATGACTACACACAAAAAAAATAAAAAATATAGTTCTAAAGGTAGCATGTAGATTTTTTTTTAGGGAAGGTACCATGTAGTTTATACTTTACTTGCTTTGTATCCCTCTCCAACCTTTATGAAATAAGTAAGCGACAGTAAGTTTTATGAGAGGAAAAAAAGAAAACGAAAATAAGTCTACATTTAAGTGAAGTGACCACATTCATAGAATCTTATCCTTTACCAATTTTGAAATGCAATGCCTTTTGTGAAAAAGCGGGCATGTGCTGATACATACACCACATGTGAATATGCAATTGCATTTCTTTTGTTATTATTATCAGAATAAATACATTTTACAATTATTTAATTTAGATGTTTATAATAGTATAAGTTACTCATCTGACTCATGTGTCGTTTTTGAAAATTAATTTTGTTTCATTTTACTTATCATTTTCAAGTTTCAATGCAACATTAATTACTAATTTATCAACAATACCCTTACATATTTACTGATGAGAAAGAAATAATAAATTGGGAAGGGTATTATAGAAAAAACACAATTTCATCAAAAATAACAAAATTTATTTGATTTTTTTAATGTGGGTAATTTTCTCAAAAGCGATGAGTATTGTGAAACAGAGGGAGTAACTTTTAAGTATTTCTTGTTACTAATTGGTTCTTTAGAGTGCGTTAGATTTGCTAAACAGTACGTAACAACACAAGACTGAACAATACAACACAAGGCTGAACAGCACATAACAAACTTTTATGATATTGAATAATTTTTTATGGACAAAAATCGATTTTTGTATTTTAGATAACTTGTACATGGTACATGTAACGCCCGAGGCTGACGAGAGCGTGGAGTGGTCTAACATCTGGCAACTTCTAGACAACTGAATCACGTCGAAATGAGAGGGATCTTGAGATTGTGCAGGTATGAGACTTCATGGCTGAAGGAATGCTTGTATGAATTGTTTGGTACTACTTATACCAACAAGATGCATCTTCTTTTTGGTAGCTCATTTCATAAAAACTCCACAGTTAAGCATGGTTGACTTGTAGCAATTTTGAGATGTGTGATCTTCTGGGATGTTATAGTACAAAAGTTGTGTTGTGGTTTAATGAGGGACAAAAAGTTGTGTTTTTGTCATGTCCTTGCCTTCAATTTTTAGTAGATCAAACATACCCTTAAAAAAAATTAAAAAAAAAATGGTCTCTTAAACTATAAAATATTTACACCTTTACCCATTTTTCACCAACTTCGTTAAAAAATGTGTATCGACCATTTAACATTGAGGTGGTAGGTCAAAAATGCTTATGACATCAAACATAATTATTTATGCACATTTTCTTCTTCATGTTATTGAATTCAAGTCTAATTTTACAGATAAATTTTTCATTTACAACATTATAAATCAAGTAATCGATCAAATTTTTTTTAAATCAAAACTAAATAATACACCTATGGACCCTTGTTCTGAGAGTGATGAATTTGGACCTACCAACTTAATATTAAACGTCCACATAAACATTTTTTGACCGAGTTTGATGAAAATAAGATAACTGTACATATATTTTATGACATAAATGATCAATTTGTAAAAAAAAATACTTAAAAACTAATTTATTATAAAACATTTAACTTAAATAAGTGCAGATGGTAAACAAAAATTATATGTTTCTCTAATGAATTAAGTAATGTTTAATGGTCTAACTTCTTTTTTTTAATGGTCTAGATTTTCTACTAGACCATTTACTATATTTAGCATTATTACTTATAAAAAAAAAAGTTTTTTATTTAATGTTGATTTGGTTCAACTTAATAGTAAATGGTCTAGATTTGATGTCAAATAAAGTTTGACATGTCAGTATCAATTGATCATATCTTTTAATATGTATGTGTATGATCAACACTAGGTTTCAAACGTGCAATAATGTCACTTGTTATTTTTTTCACCAGTTATTTTTCTTACTGGTTAACGTTTCCCTTTTTAAAACCAAGTTGAATATTTGAAAAAAAACAAAAAAACAAAGTTGAATAGTTAGATATGTATTCTTGAATCATTCTCACCCAAGCCTTTCCAAGTGAAATCTAGTAAATATTATGCATTGCCATTTGATTTCCATTCCCATATGTCGGCGCCAGCAACGCCATTGGTTGTGCATTACTACTTATTATGTATTTCCAAGGTCCACTTCTCATGCACCATCAACTAAAATGAACATAATACCACACTAAACCTTATTTTATATTTGCCATTACCTGTGGCTTGTGTTCATATATGTTGTGGCCAATGATAATATAATGAGACCATTGAAAACCAACCTACATATATGTGTGAAAGGGGGCAAATTGCTTCCTAATATATGTTGCCCACCCTTTGATGTGTTCCTTCCTAATATACACGTCAATTCAACTCATATTATTATAAGTCGGAGTCAGAGATACACACAAGATGAAGCAAGATTTGTGTACCGAATATTTGTCAAAGCACAATTGATGTAAAGTCAAAAAGGGCCACAGATTTGAGTTGGTGGTTGGACCACTCCATTCTGCACCATCCCGCTTCCATCCTTCGCCCCCAATTCCGCTTCTCCTTTCCAAACTTTATGGCTTCCACTCACCAACTTCAACTAATTAAAAACATGTCTTGCCAAATTAAATATCACCATGAATTTTATAAATGGGGAGAAATTTTTAGAATGAAAGGGATTTTACGAAGTATTTTGGGAAAGCCAAGTTTTAGGAATTTTAAATACCACCTAAAATGTAAGAATTTGAAATTTCTTCTTTATTTTTTTACATCTTATAAATCTTTACAGAAAAATTTTATGGCAATTAAAATGTTTTATTTTTGGCTTAAATATGGAAATGGTCCCTGCAAATATCTGGTGTTTTGGTTTTAGTCCCTATAAAAATATTTTTTTGGTTTTAGTCCCTGCAAATATAGAATATTTGGTTTTGGTCCTTGGTATTTTGTTTTAATCCTTGTAAAATCATTTCATATTGAAATTGGTCCTTATAATATTCATTTTAGTCCTCATTTTGAGGGACTAAAATCAAATATTCTACATATTACAAGGACCAAATCCAATATGAATCAATTTTACAAGGACTAAAACAAAATACCAAGGACCAAAACCAAATTTTTTATATTTGTAGGGACTAAAACCAAAAAAATAATTTACAGGGACTAAAACCAATATATCAGATATTTGCAGGGACTATTTTCATATTTAAGCCTTTATTTTTCTACTCAAAATTATCCAGACTTATCACATTTTACACTTTTTTTTTTTCAAAATTTGGTATCAGATCCAAGGATCAACTAATTTGAGAGGTCTAATTTCACTGTCCATTTTGTGAACCCCATTTAAAGTCAAATCAAAGTTTTATGTAGACTAACTCATAGCGATTTTCGCAAGTGTAGGAAATCGTGCAAGTAATAAAATTTAAACGGTAAGACCAAGTGTCGAACTCGAGGATCGTGTTATACTGTCGAATAATATTTATAACTGAACTGAACAAAAATGTACTAGATTTGTTTGATAGCAATAATGAAAATTATGCAAATTAAATTTGGTTTAAACTTTATAATAAAAAAATTGCCAGGGATGAGTTTTGATAGATTTCCAACATGAGTTGATGAGTTGATTATGACTATTGAATCCCTCTATCGAATTACTATTGAATTCTCTAAATTACTCTTGCCCTAATTCCTTAATGACATAATGATTAATTATATATTAACCCTTATTTCCTTAGTGAATTTAAGATTAGAATTAAGCATGAATGAACAATAATTCTCAATGGTTTCAAGGGTTTGCGTGTAATATCCCACTCGTCAGCAATATAAGTTTTATCAATTGGATGTGTCAGAGGTAAAGCGGTCAGGAAATTCATCCACGACGAGGAACATTTTAAGATGCAATGTCGATGGTTACACGCATGTTCAATTATCAGTATCAAGTTAAGCGTGATTAAGATGGAAGGGCAGTTTGGTACTTTCACGCTAAGGGTATATAAGTGTTTTAGAGCCAAGAATATTCATTTGGTGTTGTCTTTCCTCTCTCTAAGCTTGCAAGATCAGTTTGCTCTCCTCCTTCTCTCTAGGTTATCACCTCATATTCCCTCTTCGATCCATCAATTCTTCCAAGCAATATTCCTTGAGTGTTTGAGCATGAAGTTTGAGCTATCTCTTGTACAAGGAGCAATTAGAAGAGTTGGATTATGCTTGGACTTCAAATTATTCCCTCATTGCATGTAATCAAGAGCTAGGGTTTGGGAATAAAGAATATTGGAGCTTGAAGAGTTTGCAATGGACATGTTAGGTGATTTCTATATAGAGATTTCCTCACCCTTGGGTTAAGTGTGATTATGAGAGAATCATGTGTATGTTAGTTTATGAGTAGGGTTCTTAGTACCGCTTTGTACCATTCATGATCAATACTTGTTAATTGTTGCCATGCACATGATATAGACTATTTTTATGTTGTTCTAGATGAATAATCTGCATTAGATTGCTTGAAAAACAATATTTTTATGTAAAACACGTTTTCTGGAAGAAAAAAAACTGGGCTGAAGAAACTCGCTAATAGCCAAAATTTTGCTAATAGCGAAATTGCTCCTACAACATTTGGCTATTAGCCAACCTGGGGGCAAAATTGACAGCTTTTCCAAAGGTTGTCAGCTCGTTCCTAGGGTCCGTAGTGGCTATCGGGGGTCATTTTCGCAGTCTTTTATATGTTAAAAACCCTTTATAACATCAATTATCGAATGCGCATTACATCTTAAGATTTTTAAGGAATTTCATGAGCAATCGTTAATGAGTTTGACAATGAGTGGCACACGAGAGCAAAAAACGAATCATGTATGGGTAGAAGTTAACCCTAAGATGGGAAAACTAAAGAGCCTTGACGTAGATCGTCGAGAACAAGTATATAATCATGTAACCCAAATACATTAGGTATAAGTCATGTATGATTAAGAATATACACGTAATGATTCACCGCTAAACGAGTAGGTTACAGACTTGTGGTGATCCTTCAAGTAAGATTAAGTATAAGCCAATTATGTACGATAAGACTATAAGTAATATGAATATGTTGTGTGTCTTCGTTATCCACGCCAGGGATACGAGAGGTTCACGCCAGGGGGAATGGAACGTGCTCTGTAAGGTAGGCCCGCATGGCGTTAAGAGGAGTTCTGGTGTTAGCCTTAGCTAGGAATTTCACCAGTCATGTCATGGGATTATTTTCCGAGGTTACTCCACTCGGGATTAATCCGTAAAACGAACCAAGATAATGTTGTTTGTTACACGCTAACCTCTAACATAATAAATGGCTATGAATATGATATGATACGCTTATGTTAGACTATGAAGTATGTATAAGCTTTTGTTTCAAGACAAGACTATGAAAACACACTGTTGACGATCTTAGTGCCTCCCTGATCGTCCGGTTCAGGATCATGTCATGAATAAGTTATGATTATGTCTTGATGCGTTTACCGTATCTTGATATAGCGGTCTTAGGTTCCCTTCACCGCTATGACACGTAGAATATATGATAAGAATTGTAAGTTAAGATATGACAAGTCTTATGACGATATTAATATGCACGTTCGTCTAGGTAAACATGTTTCACACACGTATAATCAACCGAATGGTTGTGTTGTAGACACGTAGTAACCTTAGGTTTTCCTCGAGGTTAAATATAGCCTAGGATTAGGTAGAACTCATTGAGACATTATGTCTCATCCCAATCATATTTTGTTTCAGATCAGCAGGTTGCTTTAGCAAGGCATAGCAAACATTTGGTCGAATGGATAATCAACAAGTACTAGTTCGTATCCGCTGCAGGATGTTCTTATGGATTCAAGAGTGTTTTACTATACTTTGGATAGATAGTGTTGTATTACTCTATATACGAACGTGAATTGTTGTGTATAATATTCATTTGAAGTCCTTATGTTGTAAATTTTAATGCATCCAGTATTAAAGATAATGCACATGCTAAACTTTCTAGATATGTTTAGTATGGGCGTTACATTGCATCTATTCCTAGACTACAAAGGCAAGAATTTCTTATCTCAAAGTGTTCATAAATTCAACTTATGTTTCACATTATGAACCATAAATCAGTTTATAGGTGATCAATCAATAAAAGCATTAAGCATGGAGATAAAAAAAGTAATACAATAAGTTTCATCAATAACCAATAAAAGATCAAATCACATAACAAGTATTCATCTAGGTCTACTCATCCACAACAACGGAGGGTTTAATTACTCATGACAAATAAACAAGATAAAGAGATTAAATAAGAGCTACAAGATCAATCCATGAACGATTCTTGAGAAATCTCCTTCAATGGTGTTGGGAACCGCCTCCTTTGTGTTTTCTCTGTTAGGGCATAAGTTTTTAAACTCAAAATTGATTAAAAGATGTCTCCTACACGTTAAAAACGCATTTATAATGTAATGACTCGCCACGGCGGGTTGCACTTCTATTGTGGCGCCCAAAGCTCAATTACAGGGAGTTGGCGCTTAAGCTTTGCAGTATTGGCGCCTAACGCCTGAAAATGTGTCTTTTCCACCCCTTTTAGTTCTGAATTGTGTTTAAGCGTCTTCATGAAAGTTGTAGATACAAATTTTAGATTACGACTTTTATAAAATTGAAAAGTTGTTGGTAGAACCACTAACCAATAAGTATAAACTTATATACACGAGAACTGTAACCAGGGGTGGATCGGAGATGAAATTACTAGTGTGCTTGATTATTTTAGCGAAGTTGATGATGCTAAAAATAAAATATATTGTTCATATTTTAGTGGAATTTAACCTTTTTTAATTGTAACTTAAATAATATTATAAAAAAATAAAATATTTTAAATGAATGGACATTTCGAGATAAAAAATCTCA
>Ga0209282_1000625_pt1 | contig 17434 bp, 7 predicted proteins | sample Mtrugardesep15_FD_187529 | JGI IMG/M metagenome (GOLD analysis project Ga0209282, IMG submission 187529) | Root nodule microbial communities of legume samples collected from California, USA - M. trunc garden sep15 (SPAdes) (version 2) | ecosystem: Host-associated > Plants > Roots > Nodule...
GAATAGAGTAAGGTGTGCATTTTGGATTTTAAAATCCGGATTTATGTTTACTATTTCGGATTTTATAATGTGGACAATTCTTATGTATAATCAGCCATCAGACTCTCTCACATTTCAGCAGTTTTGAGTTTTGCTTTTAAAAACAACAAAAAAACTAAGTTAAAAATGCTAAAAATCTGTCAAATAAAATCATAAAAATAGCACCAAAAGATTCTAAAAATCAAATAAAATTAATGCAAATTTTTTCGGATTTTTCTGAGAATATGAAAAAAAAATTAAAAAAAATGAAAAATAGGTCTAAACGATGGAATTTTGGATTTTGAGGGGCGGAGTCCTGTAAGAAGTCCCTTCTACAGGAGTCACGGTCCTTGAATTTTTTCTGATTTTCTGAGGAAGTTTTGGAGTAATCCGATCAAGTATCCCGAAAACCCGATTTTGACTAAGAACAGGTAACAATGACCCAAAAACAAAAGGATGAGAGTTAGGAAGATTAATATTGTTCCTAAAATGATTATCCATGTTACAAACATGTTTAGAATTTGTATTGATACAGTTCAGATTATATAATCCGAACTGTTTTACCTTAAAAAATGGTGTTTAGGGGGGTTTCCAGATTATGTAATCCGGAAACATCATGTAACGCGCCCTATTTTTTGAAGTTTTCGGATTACAAAATTCGGAAAAATCCGTTACTCATTTTTTCACACTTTAACAAAAGAAAACACCATTCCGGATTATAAAATCAGAAAACTCAAGGGCATTTTTGGAAGAAAAAAATAGGGCGCGCGAGGAAACCCACAGGGTGGAAAAAGTAAATTTCAACAAAGAATTATGTTCTTTACCCAACACAAATTGTTCGCTCTCAACTGAAAAGACCAAAATGTCCCTGCATATGTTATGTCATGTTGTGTCACTTAACTCACGTTAGTTATAACTCACTGTGACTTAAGTCACACACTTATGGTTGGTGGCGTGAGTTAACTCACGTTGCTTTGACTGGTGGTTTGAGATCAAGAACGCATTTTTTGGACGGTGGTCAAATGATTTTAATTGATTTTACAAGTTTTTTTTATATATTTTTACACGTTTTCTTTACTATATTTATTGTAGTTATAGCCTATGTTACAATCTCCCCCTATAAATCCCTCAAAAAAAAAATCGCCCCCTATATGTCCACAACCGGCTTAGCTCGCCTAGCCACACATATCTCTCGCTTAGCCACACTTTATTGCTTTGACTTTGCTTACCCATGCTTCCAGATTCAAATTTCCTTTGCTCTCTAACTTGCATTGCTTTGACTTTGCTTAGCCACGATGACAACATCTAATTTTCTTCACTTTCTTTGATTTTTTTCTCTTGGCAAGCAAATCCCTACATAATTGGTTGGAATTAAGTATAAAAAACACATATTGATATTTTTCTATAAATTTAGTGCTTTTTATGAGATAACTTACAAAACAAGTAATTAAAGTGCCTAAAATATATATGTTATTTAACTTATTTCTGACACTTATCAGTCAACCAGACAAATAAAAAGCCAGTGTTACACAAGGGTTAATTGATTTAGCTTTTACATACAAAATTTTAATTGATCATTATGTTGAGAATATTCTCAACACTTTAAAAAATTCAAGAACAATTTGTGTGTTTCTTTTGAAAAAATTTCAAAGATAAATCCTAAACTAGGATCCATATAAAAACATGTTTGGAGAATGAAATTTTCATTTTTCATATTAGAATATTTGCAAAAATCATATTCAAAATATATCACTTAAGAATTAATAAATGAATATATTAATGAGTATACTACAACAAAGTTCATGAACATAATCAAATTTCAAGCCATTATAGAATTTTACAATTTAGATATTTTTATGATCCAAATCTAAGGTCTATCATAATTTGACATTTAAGAACAAACTTTATGTGAACCATTAAAAATGAGAATGATTCAAAATTATAGTTTATGATACGAACTTGTTGATGAGTGCATTTTAAGAACATCATTGAATGCAAAGAGCTGAATTTTGTCGAAATGACGTTGACACAATTAATATTCATCAAGATATCTCATAAGAGATGAGTGACAAAAGGAGTATTATGAAAAAATTGTTCTTGACACAACGTCAACCCTTGTTCAATTTGGAACACATTAATTCATATTAAATCTATGTGAAGAAAGTTTTAATTAATTTCTTTGAAAAGAGAATTACTCTTGACTTATTTTTCTAGAACACAAACTTTCACATATTTAGTAATTTTCAAAACAAAATTTTGAGAAACGTTTTCTTGTATCAAATATGAATATTTTGTACTTTGATATAGAAGTAGTAAAGATCATAGAAATGATTTTTGGATCAAAAGTATAGCCTAATCTTGCAAATTCTTGAGTCAAATTTATGTGTGGTGAGGATTGTGCTTGCACTTATAATGTGCACAAACGAGTGTAGTTAAGTTGCAGGGTTAGTGACATAAATATACTTTTCTTGCACAAAAAAAATACAAATATATCCTAATTACATTATTTCACACATAGGATTTGTTTTTGAAAAACTCTAAAGGGTGAGTATTATTACTTAGTGGTTTAAAAAGTACACATACAATACCAAAATTTTATCATAAATTATTTTTAAATGAATGAAATAGATTTGAAAATACATAGGTTTTTATATGTGTAATTTGACTTTAAGATACTTTTTAGCTATCTTAAAATAAACTTGAATACATGACATAAACCAAATAAATTCAATTAACCTTAAGAAAAGGTATATAGAATTTTACTTTAGTTTTTACGTTCTCTTTTTCACAAACAATTTAAGCCATGTTGTATAAAAATACAAAATAGACACACATATTGCTAACAACTCATGTTAATTAAATTTTATAATATCACAACCAATTGTATGAAACTATGACAGTAATTGTTGTTGTTGTCTTTCAAACATGTATATATCAAATTTTATTTAATTTTTACTTAATTAAATTGTCACTAAATTATAAAGTTAAAAACACCACAAATAAGGTAATAAGCAAGTAACATTATAAGTGAAAGAGCATAGGTAAAATTGTGAGTGTGTGAACATTAAACGTTGAAAATAACCAAGTTATTACTGATCTTTGTCACTAGTATTTAGTTTGAGAATCATCATTATTTTCATCTCCAAACTAATTTCTTGAACATCAATTTTCCAAGAATCAAGGCTTTCCCTAGAATTTTAGAAGACATTTATGCATCACAAATTGGTAATGATTTTGCTACCCATAGTGATTTGGGTCCTTCAAGGTTAGTGTTTATATCCTCAAGCGATTTTTTCTTACGATCACATTCTAATTTAAGATGACCAACTTTGTTGTAAGAAGGACATACTCTTCTACCAATCTCAACCTTTTGAGACCATTGTGATTTAGTGTGAAAAGATGATTCAAATCTTTTATGAAAAGACTTTTCAAATATAATATTTTCAAGTTTTTTCTTATGATAACAAAATGATTCAAGATGACCTTATTTGTTACAATAAAAACATTTTGTTCTAACCTTCTCAACTTTTTCCTTACAAGAACGATATGGTTTAGGAAGATTAAATTTATAAGAACCATCTTCTTTAACTTTCTCAAATATTTTCTTATGATAACAATTTGAGTGGAGGTGTCCATATTTATTACAGTATGAACATATTTTTCTAATTTTATCATCCTTCCTTTTTGATTCAAAAAGTTTTCATAAAGCTTTTCTTTTGGAGAATTTTGAAGTTTAAATAAACTTTGTTAAATATCCTCATTTCATATCCAATGATCTTTTGAGTGGCTTTAGTAGATTTTACACAGTTGGTTAAACTATTTTTCACTTTATCAACTTCTATTTTTAAAATTACATTTTCGCCCAGAATGATTTTCGAGATTTTTCTCGTCGAAAATCTTTTGTTGCTCAGACGATCTAAAATGAGATTTCTACAGTTCTTGAATAGTTTAAAGATATTTATCATTCAAGATTTGTAGTTTCTCTTTTTCACTATTTATATCAGAAATTTGTTCTTTTAATAAAAACATTTCTCAGATAGAATGTTTGAATCATATAAAAGATTATCAAAATCATCTTCCATTTTTGTGCATAAATGACAAGGTTCAAAAGTTGTTACCTTTTCATTTTTCGTGTGCTATTAGCCACATGTTGGTTTCTTCTTTTATTTTTGAGTTATCAAAGTTAACTCGAGTTGCCATCATAGATTTATTTTTACAAAAGAATTTTCTTTCTTTTTAGTTTTGAAATGGACGAGCATGTTCCATCTATGGCATGAACTTTGATTTGAAAATTTTGACATCACTACTTTCGAATCTTTTCCTCTTACAATGTGAAGTGCTCAAACCTTAAAGACAGACTCTGATGCCAATTGAAGTGGAAGAAATAGTCACAAGAAAGGAATGGTCTGAATTGTGACCCTTTAAAAATTATTCCTGAAACTTAAATAAATTTATATACTCAAGAAGATTCTTGGTAAATGTTAGTCTAACAAGATTAGAGTATTAGATATATAATAATTGATTCATACAGGACCAAAATGTTTTGGATTAAATAAACCTTAAGTGATTAAATAGTTTTGACAAGGACCATAATGTTATGGATGAATTAAAGCTTAACTGTTTTAATTTGTTTTAACAAGGACCATAATGTTATGAAGAATGATTATATAAACAGAATGATAAAAATGATATTAAGCTGAAATGTAAAAACTATGTTATCAAGGACCGGAATATTTTAGAGAATAATTAATATAAAAGAAGAATGATAAAACAATCTTATAAGCTGATTTTAAACGTGAGTTTATCTTTAGATATTTAAGCAGTTGTTTTATCTTGGACCATAATATTTTGGATGCAGTTGTTCAATTAATATTGACTGAAATTATAAAACAATATTAATGATTAAGTTAGGACCAGAGAACTCTGGATTAATTTGGTTGTAATTAATTAGGACTAGAATATTCTGAAGAGATTAATAAATATTAATATGATTGTGATTGTGTGTGTATATAGTGTAACTTAATTAAAAAGAGAAAGGAAAGAAAAATAACACAGAAGAATTATCCTGATTCACCAAACCCGGCTACTTCCAGTCCCCACACCTCGTGTGAGATTATCCACTACAGTATCCTGCTAACAAAAACTTTTGACTAGCACTATAAACTCTTGATCACATCAGATCAGTCTGTTACACTCTGTATTATCAACCTCAGTAGGCTTCTACAATTCTTTGCTTTCGCACAAGAAAAGTTGTTACAATTCTTTCTCAAACTATTGTTACGAATAAACTTGAGAATACAAAACACTTTGTATGATGAGATAGGTTTGGGATCGGATTTACACTCAACTCGTGTTTGAGGGTATGATGATATGAACGCACTCACAATATGTGATCCGCAAATCTGTTATAAGCTGGATGAAGACATTATGATATTTGCACTTAAAAGTGGATTTTGGTTAAAATCAATCTCTTAGGCTCAAAGGCTTCTCAACTCATGTTTGAGATTATGTTGAACAAACTCTTATATTGATCAACTCATAGGCTTTGGAAAAAAGTGTTATGCGGGAATCGAAGCAAGTCTTTATTTGCATAAGCTCCGTAGTAAGTTTTATGTTAAGCTTAAAATTTGGGCTTATTACAATATGACATAAGCAACTTATAAAATTGTGGTAAGCTATTTTTATTGATTTACCCAAACACTTTTAAAAAGACTTATGTTAGTAGATAAACTCACATAAGCTCGAAATAAGCCAATCCAAACGGGGCCTAAATTTAAATATTAAAATAAATGTAACAAGCATGATGTGAATATATGTATATGTTTTTTTTCTTTATCATTTAAAAAATACTAGCGTCCAGATGATCAGTCCCATGGCCGTATGTCCGCTTTTTCTACGCGCTAACGCATGTAACTTATAAACAATATGTTTTTCAACATCAATGTTGGTTTAGTTTTTCTAAATATATGTAGGTAAATAATTATTATAATTAAAAGCATGAATATGCATGAAACATGAGTGACATTTATGGGGGGTTGGTTTGATGAAGACATTAAATATTTCTCATCTCTAACATAATTTAGAGAAACCAATACACATATGCTCTATATTATTTCTCGAGTCATTTCAGTATATCACAAAATATAAAATTAAGAAAATCTAAGGGAAAACAACGGAAGAAATAAGAACAAGACTTTGATAAAACATTTAAGTCTTGCGAAGGACTAAGACATTTCAAAAAGAGTGAAATAATGTTGCATATCATTCATTCTATTTACAGTTAAAAAGCATATCCAACACCGAAAAGCAAATACAATTCATTCTTTTTACTCAATATTCTTCGAAGATTGTTGCATGATTTCTAGAATAATTTTTTCTGACACATGATTTCTAGAATAATATCTACCAAGACTGGGTGTAAGGACGATGTGGCTCCAACTGCATTAGTTATGAGGAATCCAAAATTGCCTTCATATCTTAAATAGGGGTAAATGTAGCATTTATTTCCCATTTAAAATATTTGCATTTTCCATATATAGTCCTGAAAAAAATTCATGTAGGTAGAAACTATAGAGTCGTGTATGTTGAAATCAAAAAAATGGGCAATGACAGTACAACAACTCTAGAGTTGGAACCTTCTATAAGGATTTTGAAGATCTATTAACTTTGTTGAAGATACTTTTGTCATATTTTCCGAGTATAACATCTTTGAAGCAAACATTAACAAAGTTTGATGATTTGAATAATGCATATTATTATAATTTTTAAAATTAAGTCATATCAACCTTTCAAAAAATACAATGAGCATTCATAAAATGAAATTCTGAACATTCATGAAATCAAATATATTTTCCCGAACGCACAACACAATCATCAGTTATGTATATAGGGGGTATCCCTTTTAAAAAACCACCAATGAGCAATTTAAGTGATCTCAAAATGTATAAAAATGAATCATCAATTGATCAAACAGAAAAAGATAAATATATACACGACATTTTAACTATTTTCAAAACTCACGCAAACAGAAACAATACTTTGCATAGGAAACAAACCCTCACTTTTAAAAACTGAACATGAACATTACGTTTTGCCCAAGATTGCAGCTTTCTTCTGGAGAGTATAAGGAGAAAAAAAATTATTAAGCAAATTGGAGAAAAAAGAGACAACAAAAATCAGACTGAAACAAATATATATACCTGCAGATTTTAAAAATTTCAATAATCGAAATCAACAATTTTTTAATAATTTTTAACTATCAAAATGATAAGAGAGGGTGAGACAGTGAAAACTTGATTGTGACTCACCTCGCCTCGTTTCAATTCAATGACCATGGGAGCAAGCGGTGGCAAGTGTCGGAATAAACCGTCTAATCTTCATATCCTGTATTGGTCATCTCATGTTCTTTCGCCATTACAGATGATGTTGCCTTGTCATCCATTGGTCTTATTCTTTTTACTGATAGCACTTGTGTGACATAGAATTGAGTGATATTGATGACATTGGTCAATCACAATGTCACAATCCATGTAAAGGAGAGAGAAAAAAACCACATGTGACATTGTGGTTGGTCAATGTCACCAATGTTATGTTACCCAAGTGTTATCCCTTTTTCCTCTCATCTTCACTTCATTGTTCCTTGCTTAAATTTCATAGTTCTTCCTTAATTGTCTGTATTGTAAAAAAATACATAAATGTAAAATTCAATTCCACATAATCATGAAGAGGAAGGAAAGATTTAGAACACGTAGATAACAAAAGACATAAAGCAATAAATCTACCGTATGTTGGGGAGGTCTGGGGAGTCCCGGAGCAGCAATGAGCCAAACATCCAGGATCATAGGAGACTTAAACACCACACTCTTACCCAAAGCCTTAAGGCGATGGGTTTATGGGTTCCCTCTCTTATATATCATTTTGTTTCCTCCATTCCTAGTCGATGTGAGACATAATCACTCACACTTGGTTACCCAACACCGTAGGCAGAAGTCCGCTTGTGGCTTCTCTGATGAGTTGACGACAGTAACTCCTCTCTTTTGCCCTATTTCTTTCGGTCATAAAATACCTACAGTTTACAAACGACAGGTTTGAGGGGAGTTTTGAAACAATTGTTCAGTTTTAAAGGGCAAATTGGGAAATTCTCATAAAAAAAATAAGGAGCTAAATTTACGTGAGTGGGCAGATTTTTTCGTTAGCGGGTATAATGCAGTTTTGTTTTTTAATAAATGTCATTAAGTAATGGTATTTTGGGATTTTTAAAAAAATGTTGCACTAAAAAATTGTATTCCCTTTATCTATAGGTATAGATAACAAACTAGATGAATATATTTATACTTACTTTTTCATTATTCCAATTGTACTCTTAAACATTTTTTTCTATAATAAAGATGGTTGTTCGTTTGTACCAAAAAAAAATATGGTTGTTCGTGTCATTAAAAAAACAACAAACATTTATATTTTTATTTTTAATCAAAACCAAAATTTCATAGAAAAATTCCGTTCATATTTTTCAAACGTTAGTGCAATAAAAAAAAAGCAGAAAAAAAAGTACAGAATGCCGTCTTTTCGCTAGTTATTATAACTAGATTGTTGACCCGTGCACCGCATGGGTCGAATAGACTGTATTATATAAAAGTAAAGTATAAGAGATGAAATAATTGGAATACCGTGGTATAAATATTACTTTTCTTTTAGATTTTTTTCAATCAAAACAATATTTTTTTATCATAGTCTATCTTTATGTCTGAAGACTGAAAAGAACAACAAAAATAACAAATGTAATAAACACTAATGTTTTGTATATATTCAATTTCTTCTATAGATTCTATCTGTATGCTATAAAATTTGTTCATGAATGTAAAAAAAGTATTGAATATGAAGTGAGAATAGAGATTTATTGTTTATCACAAATTAGTCATGAATATGAAGTCAAAATACAGATTTGTGGTTTATCACAAATTAGTCATGGATAACAAACTAATGATGCAAATTTAGAGTTAAAATTTTAGGGTTGAGGATTAACATTTAATGATGCAAGTTTAGAGTCAAAATTTAGGATTGAGTCCTAACAAGAGATGAGTGGAGAAAAAAAATTAGATTAAGTTGCTGCAGACTTAACACTATTAATAAATATGGATGCAAGAAATGTGTGGAGTCAGAAAATTTTAACCGACTTGTTATGTGAATAGATATCAGTAGTAAATTTTTAATGGCAACAATGAAAAAATCATTACCAAGTAGATAAATGAGTTTTTTACCTAGTGGAGTCGGTTACCCATTTTGCCCCTTGTGTATACACATGGATTCGCCATGGTGAATCATGAAAAATCAGTGGGACCATACCAAATTCAAAACGATGGAAGGGAATGAAAAAAACGCGGGAACTTAACCGTTTTCTACTGCACTCACTTCTGAACTCTAACGTTTTAGGGAGTTTCTCATTTCCCGCTATATATAAACACACACGCATTCCTTCACTTATTCAAATCTCATTCACAATTAAAAATCTCTCTCTCTCTCTCTTTAAATTTTTCTCTAAATTTATCTCTGCATTCAAACTTTCCCTCCACCATCACGATGCTTGCAAGCTTGAAGTAAATCACAGAAACCAGATCCATTTCTTCTCCATTTCATAGTTTCAATTTTACTTCCATTTTGATCGGTTAATAATTTATCTATTCCGTTTTTGTTTTCAGATCCGAAGAATCAAGCGGCCAGATGCAGCTGGTTGAACGCGAAGACATGGAAGATGAAGAAGACCTCTTCGAAGCTATCGACAAGCGTAATTTCTCGAAATTGATTTTCGTTTTTCTAGATCAACGTTCAAAAAAACGATCTCTGCATTTCATTTTCGTTAGATTCACTTATCGTTTTCAATTCACTTTCCTACATAGAAAATCGATTAGAATTATACATAATAATCATCCTCTGTTATATTCGTTTTCCTTCGCTCTTTTTCGAAAATGTTGGCTAATTAACTTATACAGTTTCTTTAAACAGTTAAATCAAGTTTCGAAAGCAGAATTCTATACTAATTTGATTATAGCTTAAACGTTTTGTCTCTGATTCAAAGAATTTGCGTCTTCGCAGTGATTTCTCAAGGAATTAATGCCGGAGATGTGAAGAAGCTTCAGGACGCAGGGATCTTTACCTGCAATGGCTTGATGATGCACACGAAGAAGGTTTAACTCTAAACACTTCTCTAATTCGAAGATCTAAGAATGTTGAATTACGCTGAAGTTTAATCACTTAAATAATGTTATTATTATTTTTTTCCGCAGAATTTGACTGGAATCAAAGGTTTATCTGAGGCGAAGGTTGATAAGATCTGTGAAGCTGCTGAGAAGCTTGTGGTTAGTGATTATAATATCTGAAATCTAAGTTAATTTAGAATCTATTTTACTTTTTATAATTTTATCTTATTTTGATTTCTCACTTCCAATGCAGAATTCTGGTTACATTACTGGAAGTGATGCACTGCTCAAAGTACGTTGTTTATTTTACTTCTAGTTTTTTTGAATTATGGATTCGATTTTGTACTCTGTTAATAAAGCTTAGGTACATCTTAATTATTTTTATTTAATTTAATAATTTATCTGTACTCTGTTGTTGCAGAGGAAGTCTGTGGTTCGAATTACTACTGGAAGCCAAGCGCTTGATGAATTGCTAGGAGGTAGATTTTCAATGAGAATTTCATTTTTATAGTTTTGCATTTTTCTACTTATATGATTCGTTAATTAATTTTGAATCCTATATGTTTGTAATTATTTTCTCTTTGAATTTATTTTTAATGTTTGATAAAGGTGGAATCGAAACACTGTCGATTACTGAAGCATTTGGAGAATTCCGGTATGAATACAGCATGTAACTAGTTTCAAATAGATTTTATTCATTTTCAGTTTCAGAAGAAGTTTATGCTAACAATAGCACTTTATGTATTCAGATCTGGGAAAACACAACTTGCTCATACTCTCTGTGTTTCCACTCAGGTTTAGTTCTATCATCTATTATTTGTCATAACGTATTTGGTGTTAGTTAATATTAATGACTTTTATCTTCTAAATCATGTGTTTATATCTATTACTGAATGCATTCATAGCTTCTCAAACACCAAATTTTTTTATGCGTACAGTGCTAATCTTATTTTCACGCACATTGATATATTTGTTGTATACTACAGCTGCCAACTAGTATGCATGGAGGCAATGGAAAAGTTGCTTACATTGACACTGAAGGAACTTTGTATGCTTTTTACTCTTTTAAAAACTATGATGAACTTCTAATTGACAACTTATGATTGTTTTTTCAATTGATATTCACTTACCAAAGTTTTTATGTTTATTTGCAATGTAGTCGACCTGACCGAATTGTCGCCATAGCTGAGAGGTTTGGCATGGATCCAGGGGCTGTGCTGGACAATGTAAGTGTCCTTTGTTTCATGTATGTATCATAACATGATTGTGAATATTTTGGTGCTGACTGTTTACCAATTTCTCTTTGTGAATGCACAAGATTATCTATGCCCGTGCCTACACTTATGAGCACCAGTATAACCTTCTCCTTGGTTTGGCTGCTAAAATGGCTGAAGAACCGTTCAGACTTCTGGTGAGATGTTACTCATAGAGTAGTATAGAGTTGCCTTCCGTTGCAATATCATGAGAAGTGGAAAGTTGACTGATTATATTTTTTTGCAGATTGTGGATTCTGTGATTGCTTTGTTTCGGGTTGACTTCACTGGAAGAGGAGAGCTTGCTGAGCGCCAGGTCTGTGAATCTGTCATGAACATGCACCAACGGATTTTTAATCCCTTTATGCCAGCTTTTACTGAAATGAAAAAGTTTCTTTGCAGCAAAAATTGGCACAGATGCTTTCTCGGTTGATCAAAATAGCTGAGGAATTCAACGTTGCTGTTTATATGACAAATCAGGGTAAATTCACTCCCAAGTCCAACCTAATTATTGCTTTTGTTCATAGCTTTCGTTTTTAGCTGTGGCTTTTATAATAAGATCATATGCGTATTGCTTATCTGACGATACTGAGTTTTGGTTGCAGTCATAGCTGATCCAGGAGGTGGTATGTTCATTACTGATCCAAAGAAACCAGCAGGGGGGCATGTGCTAGCTCATGCAGCCACCATAAGGCTGATGTTCAGGAAGGGGAAAGGTGAACAGCGTGTTTGCAAAGTGTTTGACGCCCCAAACCTGCCAGAGGCTGAAGCAATATCCTTTATCAGACTTTTCCTCCTTATAATAATCTATTCACTGAACTATAAATAATAATGACTTTGGCAAACTGAAACTGTGGTTTCTAACATTATAATCTGCCTGTGTTTGTTAAATCAACTTGATACTACGAAACCATTTACAGTGCATTTGAGGAAACAGTTACCACTATCGTTTGCATGTTTTATCTTGACAGAGTTACGTGTTCCAGATAACTCCAGGGGGCATTGCTGATGCAAAGGACTGAAGGCAGCTGCTTCTGACTTTAAAGGCTCTTCCTCAACAGAAACTGAATAATTTTAGTAACCTTAATCATCTGATATATGCTAATGATTTGTATTAAAAGAGTTGATCCTTGAACACTTGGTATATTCCACTTAGTATATTCCAGAGGTACCATGTGAGTACCATTTATATATGTTTCCTTTGTAGCAAGCAGCTGATATTTGGCAATTATAATGTACCTGAACAGTTCAAAATCTTAATGCCATTTTAACCTCCATCAAAAAGATATCTCAACTGTATAAATAAGTAATAACTATGCCCATATTTGGTTCTGCTTAAATATGGGAAAATACTTCTAAATTTCTATTTCCTGTTTGACCAATTGTGTTGGCAACTAGCAGTACTTCTATTGACAAGACCAGATTCTGTAATAATTGCCTTCACTTATTACTTTATCAGAAAAACATTTATAGAGTGTAAGCTAGTTGGCATTTGGATGACAACTTCTCACCAGAAACAATGCATGTTTTCCTACAATTTGAAACAGATAGCTGGAATAGAACTATCCATCATGAAAGTTTGGAAGCTGAAATACTTATTAGTATTTGAACAGGCTATAGAACCAACCATAAAGTATTGGATTTTTCCCTGTCAAACTAAATAGCATTGGATTGTTCCCATAATGAGGCGAATCAAATCACGCATTAAGCGATATAATTAGCTTGGAAGCTTGTCTTTTTTCCTTCTAGTACCGTGTAGCAGGTAGATCTTATCTAACCAGGGCTATTTGTCTAAAATTTATAATTAGTTTGGAATATTGGTGATTTGAACGTTGCAAGTGATGTAATTTTGGATAAGGCTACTAGTGTTATTGCTGCAGGTGAACTTGGGTTAACGTTGAAGAATAAGTCGTTGAGAATTCAGAATTTAAGTTTAGTAGAAGAATATTTTAGGTTTAATTATTGGTCAAGGTTTTGATATTTTGAAATGGGTTTCTAACATTTTATATGGTGTAGTACTAGATATTTATTCAGTGCATCAATTAGAAGACTTGGTTCTTGTTTTTGTTTTGTTTTGTTGGGGGTACTTTCATATTCTCCTTATTGGATTGAATTGAATTGTTGGAGAAAGTATCTTTATTATCTGCTAGTTTAATTTTTGTATTTTGACTTTATTTGCACTAGAAGAAAGAAAATTGAGACTTGTTGTTAAGCTGAATATTAAGCTTAAATTAAATGAGGGCTCTTGTGTGGTGTACTGAACTAGTTGCTCTCACAGTTTATTGTTGAATTCATATGGTGTTTATCATATTGAACTTATTTAATTCAAATTCTTCTCGTTTTTTCATTTGGTTTGCTATTACTGAATTGTGTATTTGGTACTTGGTCATTGTTTGGCTGCAAAGCTGCTTTCTCTGGTGTCATCGAAAGTGTATCAATTTAGAAATCATTTTTGTCGATTGCATAAGCTTAAATGTTGTTTGGACATATGATAACCTGGTTAATCTTTGAATTCTATATCTGAAACCTGTATGGAGATACTCCTGTCAACATAGTTTTCAAATATTGGAAGTTCTTTTGTTTTTCATATTTTATATTTTCTCTGTCTTTATGTCGTTTGTTTCTTACGTTTGCAATCAGTTAGTTGTAGGGGTCACTCTATTGAAGAAGATGACAATTATCTATTCATTGGCTTTTAAACAGATTAATTGATTGCTCTGTCTTATATTTCTGACTTTCTGGGGTGAGCAGATTAACAATTTTTTCTTACATAATATCAATTACATTAACAATTTTAAGTAGGGAGCATAGAATAACCTAAATGAAACGAAATCAGACGAAGGCAGTAAATTATCTTCACTTTAAGATGAATCAGTGTGCAAGGCAATATTATTACATGATATGTGCCAATAGAGTATGGTCTCAATATTTGCTTGCTAGCAACATGTAAATTCATCAAAACATATTTCGGTTCAGCAAACTAATATGATGGTAACAGATGCCTCATTATCATATGATAAGAACAGATAATCAAAACTTGAAAAAACAATCCAGCTATAATAAATATAAAAGTCTTAGTTCAAATAAATGGAGTTTGCAATCAGATATTATTAGACCAGTTAGCAGCACTGCCAACCCTTGGCATGCCAGTTGATTCCTTCTTAGCCTCTGCATCCACCTTGAAAGTTGCACCACATACTTGTCCAGAACTGTCAACTCTTGGTACAGGCTTCAATTCATTAAGTGGATGCTCAAAACTGCTCAAACCTCCAGATGTTGTAAAGAAACATCCTGAAATGAAATGCGGTAAGATTCGTTACCTCTTGCATGAAACCATTGTGTGTACCATATAGACATTCAAATTACAATACATGAAGAGCTTGAATGATATTCTAATTGCAAAGTAAAATAAAGGTGGTTGAGAAACAAGACAAAATATCGTTTGTTATCTATCTTAAAGGAAAGCGGTGTTGAAGTTTCAAAATCTTTTAACTTGTCATTGGTTTCTTCCTCTTAATTCACTTTTAATGTACTTATGCTCATAACTTTTGAACGGGACATCTAAAAGGGAATGTTGAACAAAGGACACGGAGCTGGAATGAAATTCAAATTGCAAAGTCAACAATAATATAAAGGTGGTTGAGAAACAAAAGAAAGTATCATTTGTTATTTATCTTAAAGGGAAGTAGTGTCAAAGTTTCCAAATCATTGAACTTGTCATTCCGCTCTTCCTCTTAATTCACTTTTAATGTACACTCGTAATTTTTGAACAGAACATCTAAAAGGGGAGTTTCAACAAAGGAACTTGTATAGCCAACAACTCTTGGTTATTACAATCTAAGTATTACCTTTTGGGAATGGTGCATAAGATTTCCCACAGCTCTTAATTACAATATCTGTCTCATCCGAAAGAACAAGATTTCCATCAGCATCAGTTCCCCAGAAGAAAGGAACACTCCCATCAGCATCCTGTTTACATAAAACACCACCATATGCCAGGTTAGAGAAGCAAACAATAAGCAAATATGACAGAAAAAAGATGGACCTAGGATAACTCACCGCAGAAATAAATGCATTTTTAGAGCCACTGTCAAACAGAATAAATGCAAATTTTCCCTGAAAATCTCTCACGACCTGAGAAGCAGGATAGGGACCACGATCTCTAAGAGTTCGGTACGCCTCTATTACAATGATCACTTCATTTGCAGTTTTGTTCAATCCATATTGTTGCTTAAGATTAGCAACATTCTCAAGGTGGCCTTGAAACAAGCAGAAAATGTCATCCACAACCGCAAACAGCCTAGCAACATAAGAAAAGAAACATAAATAATAGATTCTCATGAAAAAGGAATAATCTTTACGCATCTAAATGTCTTTCACTAGATCATTGGTAAGGATCTAACTTGATTCAAGATTTTCAAATATCATGATTTTGGCAAATAAAGTATTTTACCATAATAGATCAAAAAGAGAAATTTCAGCCTAACATAGAGAAGAAAGATTAGGGAAGTATTGCTCTATGGTCTAACCAGAAACATAATTGGTAACCCCATGATATTTTCTTCTTTATCTCATTAAAGTTACAATAATATGAAACCATAAGGTTACATATTAAAGTCATGGAATCAGTTTCTCCTCTATGATAGACCGACAATGGGTAAAAAATTTCCCTAGACACAACTATTGTAGGAGCTTTATAAGTTGCCTTTTGTTTACAATAACAAGATGCAACAGAAAAAGGTCAAGGCCATAATAGAATGATTAAAAATGATACTCAAAACTATCTTATATTATCTACTACTACAGGGGAGGAAGGACCAAAAGAGGGGTGAGAATATACTAACAAAAAATTATAGTTTTAGATCTGTGAAAGAACAATAGTATTATTTATAAACTATAACACACCCAAAGAACCTAAGGAGTTTTATGCATATGATATAGTATCATGGATTAATTTTCACACAAAAATTAAACCACTTATGTCCCTGTCATCAAATTCTCAATCCAAACAACTACGTGCCAATGGTTTTCCAAATATTAAATAACTTAATAACACATTACTTACAACACCAAAAAAAACACTCCTATGTTATTGTTTGATTTGAGAACGACAAAGATAAGAACTTGTCCTGAGTATGTCAATCAAACAGTATAAAAAAAATACTATAGAAGGATCAACTATACACCCTTAACCCACAAAACAAACAAGGGGATTAAAACTTAAACCTAATATAAATAAAGTTTATCATCATAAAAACACATAAAAATGGGATTTTTATTATTTAATAGTCCAAAATAATGAAAAACATAAGAGAAAAAGAAAAGGGTTAGTGAACCTTGGGAGGAGAAAGTTCTGATGATTAAGAGAATAGGCCAAGACACCGGAAGAACCAAGGTTAACGGTGACAGAGCCAGGGAACTCAGATGAGAAGTGTTGAGCGAGAAACCCGTCTTTCAAAGCTGAAACAGAGTTTGACTGAGGGCTTTGGAGACCCTCTGGACTCTTTGCAACAGATTTGTCGAAAACAGCTAGCATTTTGTGAGGATCGTTGAAAGAGTGTGATGAAGGAGATGATTATTGTGTGCAGACAGAGCGGTTTATGTTGAGATCGGTAATATAAGGTTCTGGTGTTTACGGAAATGGAATATAATAGAATCTCAATTACCCATTATACCCCGTATTTATTGGGATTTTTTTCTCCGAAATTTATACTTCATATTATATGTTTCCTTTTCTATGGTCATCTTCTTAATTTTTTTTTGTTGAAAAACATGTTATATTAAATTGTGATACGTGGAAGGGTGTGTATGGGAGTACGATATCTAAGGGGGGTGCATACATCACCATTATTTTATATGAATATAAGCGATCCAGTTAGACCTTTTTTTTTTTTTTTACTTGATGCACTTTTGATTCATCTACTTTTAAAAATTGATGATTTGGTCCCTTTATTTAAAAAATCAGTTTTT
>Ga0209282_1000626_pt1 | contig 17426 bp, 15 predicted proteins | sample Mtrugardesep15_FD_187529 | JGI IMG/M metagenome (GOLD analysis project Ga0209282, IMG submission 187529) | Root nodule microbial communities of legume samples collected from California, USA - M. trunc garden sep15 (SPAdes) (version 2) | ecosystem: Host-associated > Plants > Roots > Nodule...
TCCTCAGTCTCTCCACTTTCTTCTCCCATTCATTCAAACAAGAGCCAATTTGCTCCTGCTCCTTCTCCATCAATCAAATTTGGCTCTCACCCAACCAAAAGTATGAAAATATGAATTCTATTCTTTTTCCAGGATACAGAAATTACATCCTTGCAAATTTATTAAAGAAATCTTTGTCCTTTCATTATCATCTCATCAAGTTACTAGTCTTAATCATTTATTGTTTTTGTTATTGCAATGCAAATACCCTCTTATCCTCCTAAAGTATCACCATCTGTACTTTTTGGAATGTTCTGAACCATTTTCATCATAATTAAGTTTATTTTTTTAATATCTTTTCAGATTGTTTATCAACCGCTTGCACCGAGCCTTATGTAAATTCTCCTCTTGGAGCACCTTGCAGATGTGTTTGGCCTATGCGAGTTGGTCTCCGCCTTAGCATTTCTCTTTATACCTTTTTCCCTTTGGTCTCGGAGCTGGCTTCTGAACTTGCTAGTGGGATTTTTATGAAGCAAAGTCAAGTTAGAATTATGGGAGCCAATGCAGCAAACCAGCAACCTGATAAAACTGTTGTCCTTATTGATTTGGTGCCATTTGGAGAAAAGTTTGATAATACGACAGCCTTTTTTACTTCTGATATGTTTTGGCATAAAAAGGTTGTTATTAAAGCCTCCTACTTTGGATATTATGATGTTTTGTATGTGAACTATCCAGGTATATATAGACGTCAATTTTGCTTATAACCGCTTTTCTGTGATTCTGGCTTCTTTGGTATGAAATTTTATTGGATCATATTATTTTAATATATAGGTTTACCTCCTTCACCTCCTCTACCACCTTCAAGCATTACCGTGATAGATGGCGGTCCTTATACCACTTATGGCAATAATGGAAGTACTATAAAACCCTTTGGTGTTGACATACAGAAGAAGCAGAATAGAGGTGACCTTAGCAAAGGCTTTATTGTCATTATTGCTGTTTCAGTTTTTGTAGCAGTAGTTTTATGTACTGCTGCTGTCTGGTTCATGTTCAAATTCAGAGTTCATGTTAGTCAAAGCGCATCGATTCCACGTCCTACACCTCCTTCTCTTACCAAAGCATCAGGTAATACAACCCGGTGAATTAGCTGGCTAGTTTTTTCCTCTGTCTCAATGTTTGATCATTAAAAATAATGCTGCATCTACAAATAGAAAATTATGTTTCTTACCACATAACAACTGCGATGGTTTGATTGTTTTATCATTTTATATCCCTTTTCTTATAAATCTTATGAATTTCACAGTTACTGCTGCTGGCTCATTAATTGGAGATGGAAGGGTTGGTTCCATTTCCTCTTCATTTGAATATGGCATTCCTGCTTATAAAGTGTCCGCAAGGACTTTCAGTATAGATGACATTGAGAAAGCTACTGATAATTTTCATGCTTCGAGAATACTTGGAGAAGGTGGTTTTGGTCTTGTTTACAGCGGTGTCCTTGGAGATGGGACAAAAGTGGCAGTCAAGGTTCTAAAGAGTAAGGATCATCAAGGTGATTGCGAATTCTTAGCTGAAGTTGAGATGCTTAGTCGTCTTCACCATAGAAATCTGGTCAAGCTGATTGGTATATGTGCTGAGGAGGACAACTTCCGCTGCTTGGTTTATGAACTCATTCCAAATGGCAGCGTGGAATCCCATTTACATGGTACTTGTTTGTTTAGTTGCCTTTTTTCTCAAATAAAATTTTAAGTGAGTTGAGTCCTGGGAGCTGATTCTGGTTAAGGAAATCCTCATGGCTCAAAGAGCGTCGACAAAAGTGCTTACATATTACCCACTGTCGGAGTTCCTCACATAGGCAGCAGGATTTGAACAAATTCCCTTGTGAAATGAACCTGAGTTGAATCCTTACAAACTAGACCAATATTATACGTTGGCGCTTACTTGTGACTTTAGTTCTTCAATATAATGTTTTTATTTTATTTGGTATTGTGATAGGGGTTGAATGGGAAAAGCGAGCACTTGATTGGGGTACTAGGATGAAGATAGCTCTTGGTGCAGCTCGAGGTCTATCTTATCTGCATGAAGATTCAAGTCCATGTGTTATACATAGAGACTTCAAGTCTAGCAACATATTGTTGGAAGATGATTTTACTCCTAAAATATCTGATTTTGGATTGGCGCAGATTGCTACCGACGAGGAAAGTAGACATACATCAATGCGTGTAGTGGGAACTTTTGGGTACAAAGTTTTCTTCCCTTCTTTTTTTTATTTTTTTATGAAGATTTAGCGCATGTTTGATTTGTGAAAATATTTTCTTGATTGGAACTTCTTTTTTCAAGATTTTACGCAAAATCTGCATTTGGTTGTTGAAACCTTTTCTTCTTTTATGGTTGAATTTGACAATCATGCATTTCCTGATTCATATTTTGATAATTGAAAAATGAATTCAGGTACGTGGCTCCGGAGTATGCAATGACCGGTCATCTTCTAGTTAAGAGTGACGTTTATAGCTATGGCGTTGTTCTTTTAGAGCTTTTGACAGGAAGAAAACCTATAGACATGTCACAAGCTCCTGGTCAAGAGAATCTTGCTGCTTGGGCTTGTCCATTTCTCACAAGTAAAGAAGGATTAGAAGCGATAATAGATCCATCTATAGGACTCGACGTGCCTTTTGATAGTGTGGCCAAAGTAGCAGCCATTGCTTCAATGTGTGTGCAACAAGAAGTATCAAACCGTCCATTCATGAGTGAAGTTGTTCAAGCTTTAAAACTTGTATGCAATGAAACAGAAGAAGCAAAAAAAGACGGTGGTTCAAAAAGCTGTAGCCAAGAGCATGAGGATTTATCTGTTGTTGACATTGAAAGAGGTTTGTCAGCTTCAGAATTGTTTGGTTCTTCATCTAGAATTGAAAGAATGGAGCATGAAAAATGTAGACGAAAGTCTTATTCAGGTCCTATGGGAAATGGTAGAAGCAAACAGTTGTGGCAGATAATGAGAAAGCTTTCTGGTGGTATTGTCAGTGAACATGGAACTATATGATCAAGTAATGAATAGGTTATCTCAGAGAAATTGCATTTCTTTGTGGATATCATATTGCTCTTCATGGTTTTGTTAATCCACAGTTCTTACTTCTTGGTACCAGTTTACAAGAGGCCTTCCCTTAGTGACAAGTCCTCTGCTTGACTCACTCTTGTTTGCTCTCACCTCTTAACCAGAGATGCAAGGATGTATATTAAAAATAAATAAATTACAAATGATTATTATCTTTTTTTACTTTGAACATATTGTACATTTATATTTTGCCATTTTTCCTATCAATATATTTATTTTTGTGATATCTACCAAAAAAATATATTTTATTGTTGTGATAGAAAACATTAGCCTAAAATATTATTTAATTGAATAATCTTGTCTATATTAGTGTTGTAAATGTTTTCGAATATATTGAATTCTATATTTCAGACTCCTTGGGTATTTTTAAATAGGCCATGAAACTAAAAGTCATTCTAAAATTGTTTATAATTAAGTTGATGAACTAATCAATAACTTATAAATATATTTCTAAACAATTTTTTGATCGAACTTTTAAATATTTTATAATATAATTTACAAATGAATTGTGTTTATATTCAGCTAGTAAATCCAAAAGCGCTTAGATTAAATGACACATGTCTCTTATAGCTTAACCAAGTTCCAATCTTAGGCATGCAATATCATTAAAACTCTTAGGAAAAGTTTGCCGCCTATTTGAGCATCACAAAGCTCGAGGATTAGTCTCCAAAGTTGCGAGCGGAGGATATTACACCAAAAAATATTTCAGTTAGTTTGAGATGATTGGTCATTTATGTTTTAGGTGTATTAGAAAAAGGGGGGTGTTGAACAAAAAATGGGCAGTGTAAGTTGGGCTTATTACAAAGAAAATCTGTTTAGAAAAAGTTGACCGGAAAAGAAGACGGTGAAGAAGTACATAACACAACTGAGTTTGGCGTGAGTCAGAACGAGAACGAGAGTGTTTAAGATCTCAACATTGTATCATGGTAATTCTCTCTCTGAATCTATTCAATTTCGATTTGAATTTCAATTTTTCAATTCTGATTTTGCATTTTTGTTTTTGTATGTGGAAGGCTCCAAAAGCGATCGCGAGTCCTATTCCTGATTCGTTGTACCCGACACTCTCCGTTTTCACACTCGCCATCGGTCTCATCTTAACCGCTTCTTTCTTCATGTACGTTCCGATCTCATTTAATCTTACCGATTTAATTGCACAATTTCTACTCTCGATTTGATTTAGAGATCTAGTAACTGTTTCTTGAGCTTGTGTCTCAATTGTGGGATGAGAGAGATTTTTTAATTTAATGTTGAATATGCACTTCATCAATCAATTTTGAAAAGAAAGTTAATTGTGTAGAGTAGGTATCTTCTTCTGGGTGCTAAAATTGTGTTCATTTCGATATTTAATGGAGTATGATGATTACTGGAGTTGTTTATTCATTGTTAGAATGGGAGAAAATCTCCTTCTATCCAAATACGAGCGAAAGTAAATTTGGGTATTGGACATGTTTCATTCCAATCCTTCCTATTTGTATTAAACAAATTAAACAACATCATTCCATCTTATTATTAACACTTTTAAAAAATAGAACCTTTGGGGAAATCCCACTCCATTCTATTCCTTTCCAGCATTTCCGTATATGCCCATTCAATTGAATTAGTACCTTTTATCCTCTTGTTAAACAGATAATGCACAGGTGAGGAGCGCACTTTTTGTTAGGTATTATTTACTGAAGAATCTCGGAGAACAGCCCATATCCCAGTATAGGTAGTGTTCACAGTAAAGAACGAAAAACAATAACTATCGGCAATTTGATAGTGCCTATATACACCCACTCCATGGATAACAAAATTTCACACACATCTACATCTCCTTTCCAATGCCACCCTTATCCCACCTTTAGAGGTTTGATCTGGTGCATCTCACCTTTTTTCATCTAAATACGTGTCATGTCATCATGTGCTAATTGGATTTTGCAATTTTTAGAGCTTCCATTGGACCTAAAAACGTTATGCAGTTTTCACTCTACACGATTGAACTGTACTTAAAATACACCTTAAAATAAATAAAATTGCTTTATGCATTTATCATTTGTCTGCTGCTTGTTTGTTTTCCCTTTGTTATCTCATGAAGCAAAGCTGATTGCGGTGAAAGGGTGCTTTTTTGTAAGGCTGGGTATATGTGTGAAATGTGACACTGGATGGAATTGATTGATACAATTGGTTTTGTAACGTATTAGCGATGGAAGTGTTTAACGTTGACCCGACCTAGTTTGGATTAGCTTATAGTTTACGAGAGTTTCTCAATTAAGATATGTTTATGGTTTTTCACTTGAGAAACAGTCCTTACAAGCTGATCGGTGTTGTTGTTTGAAAAGAAGCTACATAGTAAAGCTTAAAAGATCATGATTTGAGCTTTTGTGAAAAGCTATTGTTTGAAAAAGCTCAGGAGTTATTGCAATATTTTTTAAAAATTTCATTTTCTTTAAGTGCTTCATGAAAATTTTATTCTAATTAGCTTAGTCTTATATTTTTGTGACGTATTACTGGAGGAGTGCGATCTTGAAACTTTTAAGAGATAAGAGGTTTACTGATTTGTGCTATGAAATTTTGGATGTTCAGCTGACATCTTTTTGTTATATCTTGTTATCATTCAAATGAAAGCTGTGTTTTTTGCAGTTATGAAGCAACCTCTTCTAGGAAAACCCGTAACCTTGCTCAGGAGCTGACAACGGGAGCAATTGCATCAGTTTTCTTGGTATGTATTGTTTATACTTACTTTTGTTCTGTCATTGTTTGACATGATACTGGTATAACATTGGAAACTTATGCCCGTGTCTTTATCTTCTTCACAGGGTTTTGGGTCGTTGTTCCTCCTACTTGCTTGCGGCGTGTATGTCTAATTATTGAACATCAAACTGTATGAAATTTTTGCTAAGCAGATAGCTTTAAATGAAAATTTACTTGAGACATTGTAGTTTTACATCTTACTAAAAAATTATGTACTTAAACTGTCAGTGACATTGCTGGTTATGTTTAATGCTTGAGAAGATTATGAATTGCTGGATTTTTATGCTTGATTCTCTAGTGGGGAAACTTTGCATTTCTATATTTCGACAAAGATCAGGGTTAAATACAATACGTAGCATAATTTTGTCCTCCCTGAATAGATGCGCTGAGGGTGGATCTTATGTTTGCATTTTCAACTCCGACGTTGTACTTCCCTGCAATAGGTTTGTTTTGTTTTTGTATATTTAGGAAGGATCCAAGCAATCGATCATGTTTGTTCTTTTCAATAAAAAATGAGAAGATGATAAATAGATAAATTTATTTTCACTTTTTTTTTCTCTCCTTTCATTTACTCGCTACTAGTTTGAGTTTCTTTCATTTTCTTGTCGATGGATCAATTTTCACACGAAAAACATCATAAATTATATTTTCAAATATGTTAAAATCTTTTCACCTCCTTATTTTTCACGAATCCAGATTTCACTGGATAATAATGTTGATGGAGAAAATCTTTTTCTCTTTTATGGATTAGGGTTTTGCTCAATAAAATAGTTTTGCTCAACAGATTTCACTTATTTTACTACTGCAATTTCCTGTTGTAACTGCATTACACCGTCAGAACTCCCGGTCATTTGATCTAGTTAACGGATGAAATTGTGAATTGAAACTTTGTGATGTAGTCCGTTCAATTTCAAAATCAATGATCATGGTTAACAACTGTGAACTCAGATTGTAAGCAATCACGATCCTCTTTTTGGGTATGACATTTTGTTCTCTTTGTCCACTCTTTTTACCGGTACATGTGACAAAAATAAATGAATTAATTTTGTAAAATTGATTTTACTTAAAAATGATTTGAATGTAAATTGATTTATGTTTGAATGCATTTACGTGAAAATGAGTTGAACAATAAATTTCAATGTAAAATTCATGTTAGACGCAAAAGCTACAAATTATAACTTCAAATTAGAATCAATTGTGAAAGTAAAATCAATTCTATTGCAGAGCAACCAAATAAGTTAGACTCAATTTTACACGTCCATAATCAACTATGGATACTTAAAACGTTCAACCAAAATATAGGCTAGGATAATTGGTAATTAGAACATGTTTTGGTGTTTTGCCATGTGAAATTGCTTCTAGGATAAGTAATCATTTTCAAGGTATGTCAGACACAAATATAGGCATTTTTCAGCCAGATTCAAACTCTTAATTTGTCACGTTGTCAGAGTCTAACCTCTTTTATCGGGTCTATTTTCATTGATAATTATAGATATATCTAAACTTTGAAGTAATTAGTTTGCATTTGCAAAATGAAATGGATTGATAATAACTTCAAATTTTTTGTGTGACAATGAGACGTAACTTTTTTCAAATTAGAGAGAATCATACATCATTGTCGGGTCATGCGTGGGTGCGTGAAATCATAAGATTGGATTTTATGCAACATCTTAAAGTATTTGGAGTTACGGGTCCTCTCACATATTAATCAACAACTACTTTTCTATTAAATGTAGAACTTTACTCACATTTGATACACTAATAATATCCTCATTGAGCGATCATCCATTCATCTGAGTATCACCCCTCTCAAACGGAAGTTGTGCTTAGGATTAATTCATCTGAGTATCATTCAACTGAGCTAAGCATATAATAAAAAACTCTTCTTACTAACAATTAAAATACAGTATCACACAAAAGTCTCACGGTATATTGTAATTAATTCAACATGGACAAGGACAGGTCAGTTTCCTCAGATAGTATATTGGTGTGTGGTCCCGATAAATAGGCAATTTGCTAATTGCAGATCTCTGACGGTCACGATTATCGGTTCATTTTAAGCGAAAAAATGAGCTTCGTTCTAGTTTCTGAATTCTGTCTCTGGCTAAGAAAACTCATTATGAATTGTCTCCACATTCATGTGTTCTCTGTCCCTTGTGCTGTATTGAAAGCTAAAGATAACCAAAATAACCCATTTCTTCTGCCCTTCCTCCTTATTTATATTTTCGCATAAAAGAAAATGCCCCTTTGTGCTGTAATTTTGTATATTTCCTCTCTTTAGTCTTTATATCCGATTATGACTAATTTTACGGTGGATTAATGCTACACTCGAATTGTGCTTAGGATTAAACCATAAGCCTTTATTTTATTCTAAACAGCGTCTGTGTTTTCTTTTGAACGTGTTACGGCCTTACGGGATAGTTTTATACGATTGAAGTCACCAGTTCACACCATATTTAGAATATTCTGATATCAAACTTATTAGAATTTGAATAACCATATTCTCACAGCATAGCCTAAAGGCAATGTACTCATCAAAAAAAGACTAGAGGCAGTGTTATTATATTTAATTGTTTTGACAGTAAGGTATTGTTATTATATTGTAATACCTGTAATGAATAAAATGGATAAATTTATTTGACATTTATTCATATACATAGTCGATATGAATTTTTAAACAATCATTGTCGTTAAATTATATTATTAGAATCATTTGACTCTGACTAAAAATTGAAGTTACACATAGTCCTAACACGTTAAAGTTACACATACAAGTGATTTTGTGGTGTGGTGACGATGACTAAAAATTAAAATGTTATTATAAATCATAAATAATAAATAATAAGACGACATTCTTTGGCAAGGCGAAAATGTTAATGTAATTATAGCAGATAGATTATAGTGTATAAACTTGTATAATTGTTAACATTCATTCTATCACAAGTTTATAGCGGTTTTTACAAACTTACAGTGTTTTCTTGAGATGTTATTTCAAATAGCATTTCAATTTATAACTTATAATATTTTTTGTCATTTATACCTTCATTAGGAATGGGGAAAAACTATACATGCAGATTAATCCATTAGGCACGAGACCGATATCTTAATGTGTATTTTTGTATGTAGATTGGATATCTCATAGCGTAACATCAAAAACTATTCTCTCGGATCGGAACGATAGTACTATAGTGGACCTTTAATTAAGTTGAAAAAGATTAATTATTATTTCATCTAAGTGTTATTGTTAGTTTAACGAACATTCACATATAAAATAAACGAATATTTAACTATTTGTCATTTAAATTCATAAGGTCATGCTAACTGGTCGTAAGTAATAAGTAAACAAAAAATAATAATATTTGTATTACTTAAATATAAATGTTAATTAAATATATTTCGTTTTACATATAAATGTTTTATTAAAATGGATTTCATTTAAAAGATAGAGTCTATTAAATGGGAGATAGATCTCTTACCTAATAGAGTTTAATTATTTAAAGAAAAATGTTAATGAATGCCTCTATAACAATTTTTAAAGGTTTCAAGTAATAACTTTTATAAAAATTTGTATTCAATATTTTGAAAATTGAAGTATTTCATTTTTTTAACAAATAATTTTTAATTTAAAATGTTTAAAGAAGGTTTCGGAGACAATCGCTAACAAAACTTATATAATTAGACTCTACCTCTCACATAACACATAAGAGTGTTGATTATGTAAATGTATATTAAATTAGTCAAAAAAAATAAAAAATTATGGTATTGGATAAGGGTGAAAAAACTTTGTCTTTATCCTCTGAAATTTTGAAATAGGTAAAAGTTGATAGTAAGAGTAAATAATGACAGGGATTGATTCAGTTACCAATGATGCGTACGTTCTGTTTGTGCGCGTTCGTTGGTTCGTATACAGACACGGTACAACCTTATTGGGAAGGAAAAAAATTGTGGATTTTCCATTCCCGCCCTTATAGGACATGCCACATCATCTCCATCCACGTGTCACTCAAATCAACGGCACCGATCGCATGTGGGACCCACTATTTCTTCCCTATATAATCGCAAACATCCAGAACCTTCTTTTTCATTTCTCTCATTTTCTTTCTTCGTTTCAAATTTCAACTTCCAATGGAAGACTCCGCCGCCGTGGAACCTAACGCCGATGAAAAACCGGCGAGTGCACCGTCGTACATGGAAGAAGACGACGACGAGCTTTTCAATCTGTTACAAGAGGATTGGGAAGAAGCGGTGAAGTTCATTAACGATCCTTACTCTTCTCTCTTGGTTTTTCAGTCTTCTTCTTCTTACGTCACCATTAACGGCAATGAAGAAAGTTGTGGTTCTTCTTTTTCTGATTTCGGAACTTCTATCATGGCAAGCATTGATGTCAGTAGCTTCAGCTTCATCCCCAAATATCAGGTGTTTCCATTTTCAGCATTGGGTTAGCGAGGATTTGGTTTTTGCGTAGAAATTCTAGAATATCACAATGCTGATTGCAGCATAGGGTTTCGTTTTGGATTTGTGAATACAATCAATACAAGTATTAGAAGAAGAAAGGGAAAAACGCATTATATGAAGTTTTTTGTTGTAATGAAAAATGGTCAATGGTTATTTCGTGTTCACAATCTGCATTTTGATTTGTTTTCCAAAAGTTAAAAAAGGGTTAATCCAATGTGTTTAAACTAGTAAACATTATCTAGAGAAGAACAATGCTGAAATAAAATGATTCATAATTTTGTTCATATCTCATATTCACTGACACCAATCCATGGCACTCCGATCAGTTCCATAACAACCAGAGAATTAACTCTACACCAAGCCAATCTCAATCCCTCCAAAATCCAAGAATACTACATCTTACAAGCTACTTCAATCGTTAATCAACCTATCCTTAGACGCCCCAGCAGTACTAAGCTTAACCCAACTCGTGACACTCTAATGAAGATTGAAGGGCTTCAGTACTTCATTAATAAAAGCCCTATAATAGTGTAATGTCTAATCATTTGGCTATGTACAAACATAAATATGCATCCAATTTCTTTTATTTTCGATCAGCTGATGAATGTACCTTTGTAATTTGCCTGAAAAATTGTTGTGTTGTATCACGTGGTCCTAGCTGCATAGGGCTTCGACCGAGAACTTTTTTGCAATTCCTGGACACGGGTCTCCACCAAAATTTTCAGGAGTTACAGTTACCATGCAAGATTGCTTGCCAATGCAGTCCTGCCAAAACATATGAATATTACAAGGACACTAAGCAGTATAAGAAAAGCGTAACATTAATAATAGGCAAAAGAGATGGATGCATTTGTGTATAGCATGATAAAGCAATGAGAAAATATGAAATCGTTTTAAGTCAATTTGTTTATCGTTACTACAAGAGTTTAGGAAGCAGAGTTTAACTAAGTGAGAATTGACACTAAATGAAATGGTAAATATACCCTTTGAGGAGCATCATATGATTTGTGAGCATGACAAGTTCCCTCTCGATAGTTTCCACAAGTTCCTTGTGGCAATCCATAGCTAGCGAATCTAATTTGGGCGATCTTTTGTCCAATGGGACACCACAAGTCAGCCAGTCTATTAACTTGGTTCCGAAGTGTTGGCTGATTTTCATATATATCAGCACACACACTTCCTGTTGTTCTTTTCACCAAAGTTATTCCATCAGGGTCACCTCCCCATTCTTCAAACACAACCAAATAGTTCCCACTTGGGTTCAACCATGACCTAGGAACATGGTACCTGTCCAAATCCAAAACAAAGTTTTCATGTTATTCAAATTAAACCATTCACTATTATAAAATAAAATGTACAAAATCTTACCATTTCTGAGAGGGTTGTCCACAATTTGTTTGACATTTTGTCTCGGTATAAGTTCCGGCATAATAACAATCACCACATTTACCGCGTGCTATATATCCAGGCATATGGCGTCCAATATTTCGACCATTTATCCATACTTGACCCTTTCCCATACTACTCATATCTAGAGCTAATGGATCATTGCCTAATGGTGTCCTAAAAGTTGTCTAATGACATTGAAGTATAACAAGTGATTCAGAATCCATTCCGAGGCAGGTGATCACAGATTCATGTGACAAAATAAAACATATGTTGAAAATTTAATCATACCTTGTACCATGTCAAAGGTTGTCTTTTAGCCAATGATGATCCTTGTACCCATTGAACTGATGAACTTCCACTTACAGTGGGAAGTTTTAAGGCTTCACCCTTGAGACCAATCTGACCAATAGCAAAATTCAAATGGAATCTCTTAATGTTACATTATTTCTAAAAAGTGAAATCGCATAAAAAATGAATGATATATACATAATTTCAAGACCAAAATAAACAAGAAATTACATTATGCTTAAACTTTTTCTTAGTGATGACACAAGTAAGTATCAACAACATTGTTCAATTTTGAAAAACATTATGCAATGTTTCTTCTACCAACCGAAACATTGCTAGGCATCAAACCTTGTAAGACCATTTCTGTCGTGACAAGTCTCTGGTCCCCTCGTTTAGACCCTTGAGTGTGACCGGGCCTAACACCCCGGCATTCCATGTCTCAAAGTGAACGCCAACATTCTACGATTAATTGAAAAGATTTAAGGAAAAAAAACTAAAAATACAAAAAGTATTGAAAATAGTCAAGATGTCACAAAATTTCAAGTGAACTAACCGGGAGACCGACAGCAACACTAAGCAAAGAGATCTTGTTATTTCCAACCCTTAGCTTAACATTCTTACTAAATGTCAATTTAGGAAACTCTAATGATCCATACACAGAACCTGCCTTCATACATGAGATGGATAAGTTAAAGTATATTTTTTTATAGAAGAAAAAAAGTACTAAAACAAAAATATAATTGATTAATTTTATTGACCTGAAAGTTTTCCATTAATGAAAACATGCATAGCATGGCCTGCTGACAATATTGTAAGAAGAGGAGATTGTACATTCTTTATAAAACCTTCATTCGGATCAATGTTGACACTGAACAAGTGATGCTAGTATTTAGTAGACGAGGAAAGAGTATAAAGTATGAACAAAATTATTATTAAGAAGAAGAAGAAGAAAATTCTAATTCTTAGTCTATTTAGAAGTCTATGACATAATCAGTTGAAAGAAACTTACTCTGTCATATACCATAAATAATCGGTAGAATCTCTAGTGGCATTAATCTGTTCCCATAATGCATATGCTGTGATGGAATCATGTTCACTGGATGAAGCTGGCTCTTCATTATATGACTGCCAATTAAATGCACTGTTTGCAGCAGTCATCCTCATTAGGGAACTTTGAGTACCTAGCTGTATAAAATTTATAACATAAATATTAATGGTCATACTTGAAAAATAACTCAACATTAAAAATACAATGAATTTATATTAACGGTTCAGTCAGTTTTATCGAACTGTTGTAAATATTCAGTTCGGCTAGGTTTTCCTTTTTGAACCGAACAATGAACGATCTAAAAAATAAGAATTATCTTACCCTTGCAGTGTTGAAAACTGCAGTTTTGCAGTTAGGAAGAATGCTAATAGACCAAGGTGGTAGTTCATGGTGTGCATCTCCATATTTAACCGTTGCCGCATTTTTGGTGTCATAATTTGCAAGGAAGGCAGCACAAGCACCAGTATTTGTCTTGAATTCATGTACCTAAGATAACATTAACAAAAGTAAGCAAGTAAATTTACAATACAAAATCCTTTTGTGTTGGGTATTCTCATAAAACTAGTTGATATGATCTTTACCTCTAGATTTTTTCCAGGCCATGTTACTATGGGATCAACAGACAATAAAGCTGGTTCACATAGCTTAATTGCCTTATGTAATTCATTCAAATGCCCCCATTTTGGCTGGTTTAAAAGTCCTGATATAGTCATTGCATGTGAAAGTTAATTAAACAAGTTAATTAGTTATACTAGTTACTTATTTATGTATTTAAAAGAACATACCAAATTCATCAAGAGGAGCATCAAAGTCATAGCTTGTAGCAATGAAGGGTCCACCAGAAGTTCGATCAAAGTTAGTTCCTCCATGATACTAGGCCAAAACAATGATACATTAAAGTCAGAGTTTACAAGGCATGAAATGAATACATAAACCACAACTGCAATGATTTTTCCTTACCATATAGTAGTTAACAAATGTGCCACCATTTTGTACAAATCTTGCAACAGAGAATGCCACATCTTCTGCTGGTCTACGTGGAACTGCACCACCAAACTCTGTGTACCTTCATAACAGGAAATATTATTTAGATATGATCATAGGATATTTTAGGAATCTATTTGTTTTGACCTACCAGCCAGTCCAATTCTCGGTCCACATTTTGGGTTTGTTGTTTTTGTTAGGCTTGAAGTTTTCACAGTAGTAACCATTGCAAGTATCAATCTATTGCATAATATAGATACAAATTAGAGACAAAAAGACAAGTGAGTAGAATCAATTAAACTAAAACAAATAAAATTGATCTCTAAAAAAAGTTAAATCTTGCTTTTTTGGATAAGCAATTCCACATATTTACATAGTTGTACCCCGTTGGTTCAAGATCAGACGATCCAATTTGCAATATATATTTTGATTTTTTTTAACTAAAGAAAATACTAAGCAAAGCACTTTGGAAATAAATTAATTCAAGATGTGACTACATAGGTAGGACACATAAATTAATTCAAAGAAAATAATAATTTTTTTTGTCAAGTAGTCTAGCAGCTAGAGAAATTCAGGTGAATAAGTGGGGTGTCCGGGGTTTGAACCCCGGCCCCTGCATATAATATGCATTATCTCTTACCAAGTTAGCTAAGCTCACGGGGACATAATAATCCCTTTTTATTTTTGCGTGTAACAAATATAATAATTCTTGTGAGAATAAAGAGACATCTATAAGTCCCATAAACATAACGTAGGTGGTAGATGCGTATGTGTTGCCGCATATAGAGATCAGAGTTTGAACCTTGAATTCCCTGCTCATTCATTTTAAGGGTGAATTTTTAACCATTTACTTAAAAGAAAACTCTATAAGTGCTTACAATAGGATCGGGAGCATCTTCTTGTTTGCACATAATCCATGGTACGCCGGTATCTAAACTTACAGCCATTTGAGCAAACCATTTGGTGTAAGCTTTTCCAGGAGCACCAATTTCCCACTCCACTGGTCCATACTCATTTTCTATCTACCATATTCAATTAAAAAATAATTAATTAAGATCATTATTACTGCAATAATGTAATTGGCCACCTTAAACCTTTCTAGCAATATAAAAATAAATATGTGTATATGTGAAGTTGAAAGCAATAATACGAATACAATTATTAGCAAAAAAAAAGAAAAAGGAATACAGTTATACAAATATATTTAAATCATATTTCCTTGCCTGAGACAGAATTATTGGACCTCCCTGTGTTTGAAACAATTTCTCTGTTTTCATCATGTTGACAACCTTAGTTGTAAAATTTTGCATTGCCGCCTACATCATCATAAAATTATATGATTAGAAAATTAATAGAATATCATAAAATTATATGATTAAAAATACGCAATATTAATTATTTTTTCTCTTTCAGCATTGTCTCAAGTTTTTGTGCGAACATTTGGTTGAATTGATCATTTCAAAGACTACTATGAATTTTTCATTACTCCTGACCATTGGTCACATGTGAAAAAGTTTAGTTTGATTTGTTAATGTACTTTTGACTTCTGAATTTTCTGTTTTTTTTTAATAAAAAAATGTTAGTAATTAGTTGTTAAATAATTAATATTTACTCATTCGTTCGGGTTTGAACTTTGTATTTTAAACTCTTCATCTCTCTTAGTTGAAATTTTTGTGTATCGATAGAATGTATTTGGCTTTCAAAATGCAGATAAGAAATGTTCTTACTCAGTCAATTGAAACAACTTATTTTTATTGCCTAAAATAAAAGTTTGTGTTCGTCCAAATATTTGTCACAAACAAAATATTTTCCCTATACATATATGTGAGGTTGATACCAAGTTTTGATGTAGTCTTTTTTCTCTCTAGACTTAACTGTTATAGCGTGTTTAAATGTGAGAATGTTTTGATGTATGTAGTTTTATAGGGTAATTCATATGCTTCTATGTAAATTTCATTGTTTCAATATAAATTTAGAGAATTTTTAAAATGAAAGAATTTTATAATATTTGTTAAATACTCACATAGTATAATTTTGCATCTCAGGAAAAACTAAAAGACAAACACAACGCATGCTAGTGGTAATAATGATAACACAATAATATTGAAACTCCAAGTTTCCAACCTTGAAAGGCTCATTGTCTGTTCTGAATGCAATACCCGGAACATACTTGAGCCAAACTGGAAATCCACTGCATATATATAAAATGAAGACCTTTGAGTATATAGTCTAAACATTATTGTCATTTTCCAATAATAATGTTCTGTTCTTACTGTCAAAATAATAATAATGTCATATAATACAGAATTATAAGGCAGGTTACAAAAATTGTTTACCCAAGGTTCCATTCAGCACATGCGTAGGGACCAATGCGAAGATGAACATAAAGGCCAGCTTGTTGCACCACCTTGATGAACTTAACCAAATCGTACCTATCTTCAAAATAATACTAAATTTTTGTACATAAAAATTGGATTAAGAAATTAATTACCTTTCTATATTAACATTTTGACAAATGAAACTAAATTCAAAAAAAGAAAAATGCATTTGAATTACCTGTCCAGGAGAAGGCTCATGTCCATTCCAGAACACATAAGTTTGTATAACATCTAAGCCTCCATCTTTAGCCTTTTGAATAAGGTTTGGCCACATCTGCATTTATCCAAATGCAATTGAGATATATAAAAGTTATTTATTTAGTGAATAACAATTTTGATGCAGCTAAATATATATTACCTCAGGTGTACTTCTTGGATAATGAATGGACCCAGAAATTAAAAATCTTCTTTGTCCATTAACAAGAATGGCCTTGTGATCATAGGTCACGGAGGCAGTGATTGCACAAACCCACAAAAATAATAGCAATATAAATAACTTTCTCCTAACTAAATTCTCAATTGGAGCCCATGAACCCATGACTTGATCACTTCCTTTCATATCAATGAATTTTTGTAACCTTCACACATATGAAATTTCAAAAGAGAAATGTTTTTTTTTCTTTCTTCTTCACAATGCCTTTTTTATTCTTTTAAGAATGGAAACTATATCCCCTAAAACAAATGGAAACTCTCTATGATTTAAGTATATGGTAGTTGAGGGGTGTGGTGTTGATGTTCTAGCTGGTGAGAACTACGAAGTCTACAACTTCTTTATTTATATATACATTTAAAAAACCAAAGTACTACATACATAGTTATAGAGCTTGGAACCTCTCTTTCCTTCCATGGAATCAAAACAAACAAGCATATACATTCCTGTGGTCTTTTGGTAAATGTATCTTTAGTTTCTTATGATGGTTATTATACATTTAAAATACTCCCTCCGTTTCTTTTTAAGTGTCGTTTTAGAAAATTTCCATCAAAATAGCAAAGTGTATTTTTTCACGTTTTCTTCCAATTATACCCTCCTTTTAATTTAACAATAAATTCATATTTTTTTTAACAC
>Ga0209282_1000628_pt1 | contig 17386 bp, 14 predicted proteins | sample Mtrugardesep15_FD_187529 | JGI IMG/M metagenome (GOLD analysis project Ga0209282, IMG submission 187529) | Root nodule microbial communities of legume samples collected from California, USA - M. trunc garden sep15 (SPAdes) (version 2) | ecosystem: Host-associated > Plants > Roots > Nodule...
CGCAGGCTCCTCACTCGTTTCAGCGATTGCGGGTCAAAAACACGACCCAATGTGGTGTGCATTTGGGATATCATGGGACACTATGGGCGTCAATGGGATGAAGCCGGCACGATACCGACTTCGCATCGGAAATTCATAAGCCGTTAAGTTTAACGAATGGTTTACTTCAGTCGCACGGAGGCACATTCACGGCGCGGAAAGGTGCTGTGAAAAGAGAACTTTTCCTCTGTAAAACAATGGGATGATTACGCCCGTTCGAAACCCCCGCTCCGGAGCCGAAAAGGAAAATTCGCCAGTTGGCCTGTAAGCCGGGTTCTGTATGGCCCCGGTTTGACCCGGAACGTGGCAGCCATTCATCTGGGACGGCATTTGCATACCGCCTCTCGCAACCCACCCGGATGACGGGCCCGGAAACCGGCTGTGAACGGGCTTTCGCCCGTCCCGTGTCATCCCTATTCGGTCTTGCTCCCGGTGGGGTTTACCTTGCCACCACTGTCACCAGCGGCGCGGTGGGCTCTTACCCCACCCTTTCACCCTTACCATGCAAGGCATGGCGGTTTGCTCTCTGTGGCACTTTCCCTGGGGTCGCCCCCGCCGGACGTTATCCGGCACCGTATTTCCGTGGAGCCCGGACTTTCCTCACCTTACCGTCTTTCGACATTGGTAAAGCGCGGCTGCCCGGCCAACTGGCATGGGCTGCATAACCATGTTCCGCAGCGAAAGCCACCGAAAAGCGACGGCAAAGATCAAAGAAATTTCGGTTTGAAATCCGTCGAGAAAGCATCATCTGCGATTTTTCCGTCCCGCAGGAGCGCAGCACCCAGCCGCCCGATCTCATCGGAACTCTTGGCTGCCGTACCGTTACCGCCGGTCAGAACCGCAATACGCGGTGACGCGGTGAAGCCGATGGCCGGATAGCCGCTCTTTGTCTTGGAGACGACGCAGGCGGCCATCGAGACACGAGAGTGATCAACGGAAGGCACCAGTGTTCCGACAATCTCCGAAAGGTGATCACGCACGCTCTCGCGCCCGCCGGAGCGGAACCATTCGCGGATCTCCGGGTCGCTGCCCACCCTTTTATCATCGGGATCACCGCCAATTTTCAGATAGAATTTGCCGTCAGGATAACGCACCGGCGGCAGCAGATAGATGTGTTTCGTGGCGTCGTGCGGCTCATAGATCAGCGACGGCATGCCCGCATATTGACCCAGATATCCCTCATCGATCTCGAAGAAAGCGACGGTACGGGCATAAACATCGAGCCCGACCGGCTGCGGCAGCAAATCCCTGGTGATGGAGAAGCCGCCGGCCGCCACCAGCACCCGTTCTGCGGTATAAACCGCGCCCGAGGCCGTCTGGACCGAGGCGCGGCCATCCTCTTCCCGCGTCGAGACGACAATATCGTCGATCAGCGTAACGCCCGCCTTTTCGGCGAGTATAGCCTGCGCTTTCACCAGAGCGCGCGGGTTGACGTAACCGGCATTGTCCCTTTCGAACACGCCTTCGCAGCCCGGTTCGAAGGAGAAATAGGGAAATCGGCTTTTCAGACTCTGATCACCAAGCAGTTCCGTGGAGACGCCGAGCCGAGCCGCCGCCCTGAGAACATCATCGACGAAGGGATTGGCACCGCCCTGTTCTGGCCCCACCATCAGGCAGCCGACCGGCGCGTAAAATTCGACACCGCTGCGTGCGGCAATATCGGCATAACGCCCGATGGAACGGTTGGCGAGCAAGGCCCAGTCGGCATCGCCATCGATGGTGCGGGTAATCCGCGCTTCATCGTAATGGCTGGCGAAAACGCCTTGATGGTTTTTGATATCGGCAGGTTCGCTGGGACCGATCAGGGCCACGCCGTCCACCGTTTACGCCAGATGACGAGCCGCAGCCGCACCCATCATGCCGCGACCGACGACGATATAATTGAAATGTCCCGACATGCCGCCCTCTTCACCCGTTCCGTTCAGCCGCATTCTTGTAGCTGCCTGCATGGAGAATGTCAGACAAAAACCGGCGACATTTCGGCGGCGAACTCATCCTCGGTCAGCTGGCCATTGAGAAGCAGCTGCGCGCCCAGTCGCCCGATCTCGTCCGAAGACTTGGCGGAAACGAAATTGCCGCCGGTCAGAACCGCAATATTGGAGGATTGCGTATAGCCGATATAGGGATAACCGCTGCGGGTGATGGAGGCGACACAGGATCCTGATGTGACCGGGCAGCCGGCCAGCGCCGGCATCAGCGACAAGGCTTTTTTCGTCAGGAATTCCACCTCATCAGGCGTGCCGTCCGAGTGGAACCAATCGACCGCTTGGACCAGCGTTTCAAGCCTGCCCTTTTCGCTTTCGCCACCGATTTTCAGATAGACCTTGCCATCGGGATATCGCACTGGCGGCAGGATATAGACGATATCGTCCTCGGTTTCCGCCAGCACGATCGTCGAGGGCATCGCGCTGAACAGCGCCTGCCGTGCTTCATCCAGCTCGAAGAACACGATGGTGCGGCCCGTCGCCGCCATATCGACCGGTGACGGCAGAAGCGCCGCCATATTGGTAAAACCGCCTGCCGCGACGATGACCTTTTCCGTCGTATAGGTGGCCCCTTCCCGCGTCATGACCTCGACGCCACGGGAGGTATCGCGAATATGCGCCGCCGTCTGGCGCACAAGCCGGACGCCCTGCGCTTCGGCAATCGTGCATTGCGCTTTCACCAGCGCCCGTGGATTGATGTGGCCGGCATTGCGGGCCTCAAAGCTCCCGCCATGATCGGCAGGCAGCGCAAACATCGGAAACCGTCCTGCCAGCGCTTCAGCACCAAGCGTTTCCACGCCAAGACCGAGACGATCTGCCGAGGAAAGTGCGCGCGATACATAATCTCCCGCAAGCCCCTTGCCGTTGCCGGTAAACAGACAGCCGGCCTCGGTGAAGAACCGGATGCCGCTTTTCGCCTCGATCTCGGCATAACGCCGGATCGAGCGCAAAGCGAGTTCGGCCCAGACCGGATCGCCGTCAAAACCGCGGGTGATGCGCGCTTCGTCGTAATGACTTGAAAACACACCCTGATGTGTCTTGCGATCAGCCGGTTCGGCCGGCCCGATCAGCGCCACGCCATCCGTTTGCACTGAGAGATGCCGCGCCGCGGCCGCTCCCATCATCCCGGCCCCGACCACGATATATTTAAAATCCGGCATGTCATGCTCCGTATCAGATTTGTTTCTGACTACAGCATGCCGACCCGAACCGGAATCGTTTTTCGCAATTTCGCAGACGATCGATGCCGGCCTCAGCTCGCCAGCAATGCCTGCACCTTGCCGCAATAACGCTTGGAGACCGGGTTCATGCGGGTGGCACCGTGGCCGGCATTGTAACGCAGGATGGTGCTGCACACTTCGCCGCCGCCAAGCTGATGCGCCGTCGCCAGATATTGCATGCCCCAGCGAATATTCGTCTCGGGATCGTAGAGCGCCTTGGTCGTGCCACGAAAACCCATCATCCGCGCCGTTGCCGGCTTGATCTGCATCAGCCCGACCTCGCCGGCGCTGCCACGGGCCTTGGGGTTGAACTTGCTTTCCACCGAAACCACGGCATGCGCCAGATTGGTCGGAACGCCGTAACGCTTGGCATATTTGACGATCAGATCGGAATAGCCGTTCTTGAGAGAGGCAGGCAGGCTTTTTTCGGGAATGGGATAACCGGGCTTGCGGACGAAGGTCTCCAGCGTCACGGTCTTGGTCTTGACGTCCTCATCTTTGGCAAAAGCAATTCCCGCCTGCGAAGCGAGCGCAACAACGCCCGCCACGACAGCAACAACAAACCTGTTCATATGTAGAAAAAGTCTCCAGATCGGATGACAGAAACAGTGAAATGGCACAAATAGCTTGCGCCCGGAAAGTCGATCACGACGCTCCGCTGTCCGGTCTCCTTCATTGATATTGACGGCAGGCTCCCCTGAAGAACGTCACCGCATACAGTGCCGTTCTTAGACTTCCTCAATGCGGATTAACTGTGGCACAACAAAAAAAGCGACTTGGAGGCGCTGGAAAAACGGGAATGCTTTTCCAGAATCCGCGCTCAGGCGGCCGAATATCTCGGCAGGCTGGAGATCAGCCGGTGCAGCGTGTCGATGGTGGAAAAATCCGCGATGCCATCCACGAGAGCGGGGCGGAAATGTCGCTGGAAGGCAGCCACGGCCCCTTCCGTTTTTTCGCAATAAGCGCCTGTAATTTCAGCGCCATATCCATAGATGGACAGCATCGATTGCAGCGCTTCGACCGGCTGTCCATGGTCGCCGCGCTGGAAAAAGCGTCCGCCGCGGATCGGCGCGGGCTCCACCCAGTGGCCGACGCCGTGCTGCGACAGGATGTCCCACGGGAATTTTTCGCCCGGATCGACCTTGCGGATCGGCGCGACATCCGAATGGGCAAGCACCCTTTCCGGGGCGATAGACCAGCGCCGGCCGCAATCGCGACACAATTCGATGACGGCTGCCACCTGCGCCTCGGGAAACTCCGGCAGTCCGCCGGGGTGACCCTGATTGGCGATTTCTATGCCGATGGAGCGGGAATTGATGTCCTCATCCCCTGCCCAGGAGCTTTTTCCCGCATGCCAGGCACGGCGGCTTTCCGGCACGAGCTGGATGACACGCCCATCCTCGAAGACGAAATAATGGCTGGAAACCTGGCTTTCCGGATTGCGGAGCCACGAAAGGGCACCATCCGCAGTCGTCATGCCGGTATAGTGGAGAAGAATGATATCGGGGCCGGCCACGCCAAGTCTTTCGCCATGGTTAGGCGAAGGCGCAACGGCTGCGCCCCCGAAATCCGGGGCAAAATCCGGCAGACATTCATTCATGCGACGCGGCGTTCTTTCTCGATGGCCGCATAGGCGGCGTTGAGAGCCGCCATACGCTCATTTGCAGCAGCATGCAATTCCATCGGCACGCCGCGCGCAATGAGCTTGTCCGGATGGTGCTCGGCGACCAGCGAACGGTAACGCTTGCGAATATCCAGAAAGTCGTCCGAAGGTGAAACACCGAGGACACGGTAAGGATCGCGACCGTCCATGTGCACATGCCGCGCCATGATCGTTTCGAAATGATCTTCGGTGATACGGAAGATTTCCGCAATACGGCCGAGGAAGGCCAGTTCCCGCTCGTGGATCAGGCCATCGGCCTTGGCAATGTGGAACAGGCCGTCAATGACGCTTTCCAGCATCTCGCAATTGGCATGACCCGAACCGCACAGACCCGCGAGCCGCTCCGCATAGGCCTCGTAACCGGCGACGTCCTGACGCGCGAGGTTATAAAGACGGGCGACGTTCTTGGCTTCTTCGTCCGGGAAATCGAAAATCTGCCGGAAGGCACGAACCTCGGCATCGTTGACCACGCCGTCAGCCTTCGCCATCTTGGCGGAAAGTGCAATGATGGCAACGGAAAAGGATACCTTGCGGCGGGTTTCCGGGTCGCCCTCGAACAGGGTGCGGATGGCTTCGACAACGCGCCCGAGCGCATTGCCTGCCGCGTCGCCGATTGCGCCGAGCAGCCGTTCCCACAGGGATGAAATTTGCAAACAGGCGAAATCGAACATCATGCTGGTAAGCATGAAGGGATATTCCCGCGAATGCAATATGCGGGACGGCCCGTCGGCATTAACTTTTATTCATCTTTGCGACAGTTTTGCTTCAGGAACAAGAGTGCGGCGAAAAGAGCAACCTTGGTTTTCCACAGGCGCGGCGGGCGGAGGTCTCAATGCGGCCACGCCGATGCGGATTGAAACGATTATATTCGACTGCTTTCGTCAAGCCGCTGAAAAACCGCAAGAAATCAGCATTTTTCGTCATAAATTCACTTTACACCTACACGCGGCTGTCGCATCCATTTGCCAGACATGTCTTTGGGTATACGCAAAAAGGAGAGCCATGATGGCCAAACAGAAAGTCGCAATGCTGACCGCGGGTGGCCTCGCGCCCTGTCTCTCTTCGGCCGTGGGTGGCCTGATCGAGCGCTATAGCGACATCGCGCCTGAAATCGACATCATCGCTTACCGCTCCGGTTATCAGGGCGTGCTTCTGGGCGACCGTATCGAGATCACCAAGGATATGCGCGAAAAGGCGCATCTGCTGCATCGTTACGGCGGCTCGCCGATCGGCAACAGCCGCGTCAAGCTGACCAATGCCGCCGATTGCGCCAAGCGCGGCCTCGTCAAGGAAGGCGACAATCCCTTGCGCGTCGCCGCTGAACGGCTGGCGGCTGACGGCATCACCATACTCCACACTATCGGCGGCGACGACACCAACACCACCGCCGCGGACCTTGCCGCCTATCTCGGCGCCAACGGCTACAACCTCACCGTCGTCGGCCTGCCGAAGACGGTGGACAATGACGTCGTGCCGATCAAGCAGTCGCTCGGCGCCTGGACGGCCGCAGAAGTCGGCGCTGCCTTCTTCGACAATGTCAGCAACGAGCAGAGCGCGGCACCGAAGACCTTCGTCATCCACGAAGTCATGGGCCGCCATTGCGGCTGGCTGACGGCCGCTACCGCCCGCGCCTATATTCAGAAGACCAGCGGCAACGACTATGTCGAAGGCTTGATGATGAACACGCAGATGAAGAACATTGACGGCATCTATCTGCCGGAAATGGCCTTCGACATCGAGGCGGAAGCCGAGCGCCTCAGGCAAGTCATGGACAGACATGGCTATGTCACGCTGTTCGTTTCCGAAGGTGCGGGCCTCGACGCCATCGTCGCCGAGCGGGAAGCTGCCGGCGAAGCCGTCAAGCGCGATGCCTTCGGCCATGTGAAGATTGACACCATCAATGTTGGCGGCTGGTTCCAGAAGCAGTTCGCCGGCCTCATCGGCGCCGAGCGCTCCATGGTGCAGAAGTCGGGCTATTTCGCCCGCTCCGCACCCGCCAATGGCGACGATCTTCGCCTCATCCAGGGCATGGTCGATCTGGCGGTCGAAAGCGCGCTCAACAAGGTCTCCGGGGTCACCGGTCATGACGAAGACCAGAATGGCAAATTGCGGACCATCGAGTTTCCGCGTATCAAGGGCGGAAAGCATTTCGACCTCTCTGCAAAATGGTTTACCGAAGTGATGGAACACGTCGGTCAGCCGTTCACAGCGGCCTGATTTTACGATAGGCTAAAATAACGCGGTGACAGGGAGGGCAAGGAGGAAGAGAATGTCTGGACAGGCGTGGCTGATTTTCTGTGCAGCATGTGCCGTTGTGTTCGCACTCCCCTCTCCCCTTGTATTCTCTGTCGCCTCTTATGCCGCCATTCGCGGCAGGAAGACGATCTTCGCCTCCGTCGGCGGCGGCGCGCTTGGCGTCGTCACGGCCATGACGATTTCCGCCATTCCGGTGGCCGGTCTCGTCTATCTGCCGCAATCTTTCTTGGAAATCGTGCAATGGGCAGGCATCGGCTGGCTGATGCTGTTCGTGTTATGGACCTTCGCAACGCCCGCAGCCCAGGCGGCCAATGCCGACAATGACAATCTGCCGGGCAAATCCTGGAGCGGCATTTTCCGAGATTGTTACGCCGTTGCCGCCCTGCGCCCGCGCTATTTCTCTTTTTTCCTTGCGCTGTTGCCGCAATTCGTTTCCACCACGGGCAATGCCGTTGAAACGCTCGCCATGGCACAGGCCGCTATCCTCATTCTGACATGTGTGATTCTGGCAGCGCAGGCGATGTTCGCCGGCCAGACACTCGCGCTGGTGCGCCGCATGTCAGGCGATAAAAAAATCCGGCCGAAATACCGCACCCACTTCATTTCCGGTCGTGCCGTCAGCGCCGGATACAGGCGCATCGCGGCCTGAAAATCCCCCTGAAAGCCGGGGCGCCACGTCCCCGCTTGCCGCTTTCCTTACAATAGGTTAATGAAGGCGCGACGGGACACTGCCTGCTTCGCTTGACGCGGGGGTATCGAGAGACAGGCATAACGAAGGCGGCAACATGCGAAATTCGGGCAAATTCCGCGGAAGAAGTGCACTTCTTCTGTCTTCCACCGTGGGTCTGGCACTGGCATTAAGCGCATGCACCAGCGTCGAATATGCCGCGAAGGAAGGGCCGAACGGCCCGAAAATTGCGACAGTTACCGCTGCCTCTTCGGCCCAGACATCGACGCAACCAGCGACGGCTGAAGCCGTAGCGGGCGCCACCCCGGCAGTTCAGACCGCCGACGCCGCAGCCTCTTCTCAAACAGCCGCACTTCCCACTGCCGTCGCCGTCAAGGGCGGACGCGTGGCGCTGCCGCCTGCCTCCGAAATTGCAGCCGCCGCAGCCATCGCCACGCAGATGCAGCAGCCGACCGAAGTGGCTGGAGCCGCAGCAACGACAGCCGCGCCGACCACTGCCGCGGCACTTGTACCGACACACGCTACGCCGGCGGCAGCAGCCATCGAAACGGCAAATGCGGCGGCAAAACCGGCCATGCACAATGCCGCCGTCGATCTGCCGCAGGTGGCTGCCGTCAAGGGCAGCTTCCCGGCCGCGCCACCACCACCCGGTTCACCGTCCATTGGCACCGAGTTGACGGCGGAACGGAAAGTCATTCCGCTGCCGAAACCGGACAGCACGGTTCTCGCTTATGCCGCCGGCCCGACCAATGCCGCGCTCGCCGCAATTCGCCAGAACGAATCAATGACGGCACCGCTCAGAACCGCACCGGCCGGACGCGAAAAGCTGAGCGGCCTGATTACCAAATACGCCACCATGTATGATGTGCCGGAAGATCTGGTTCACCGCGTGGTGCAGCGCGAAAGCCGCTACAATCCCGGCGCCTATAGCCGCGGCAATTTCGGCCTGATGCAAATCCGTCATGCCACGGCCCGCTCCCTGGGCTTCGATGGCCCCGCCTCCGGCCTGTTCGATGCCGAAACCAATCTCAAATACGCCGTCAAATATTTGCGCGGCGCATGGGTTGTGGCGGGGAACGACCGTGACAATGCCGTCCGGCTTTATGCGCGCGGTTATTATTACGATGCCAAGCGCAAGGGCATGCTGCACGTTCTGCGGAACTGACGGCCTCTGCCTATGCTGGAAACGCCGCGCAGCTGAGCGGCTCTTTTGAAAATGCTGCGGCTCCCTTTCTGTCGTCATTCTTGGGCTTGTCCCAGGTATCTAAACATGCCGTAAAAAATCGATCTGTCGTCGAACCTCGGGAAAAGCCCCGGGGATGACGTCTGGGTGGTCAGTGACCACCTCGCCTTCCAGCGACGCCGCCGTTCTCTGGCGCCCGGCTCGGGCTGGTGCGGGCTGGTTTTCCAATGGTCTTTTCTTTTCGCTCTCTCTGCCAGCAACCCCTGTCATCAAACTGTAGCGTGGCGGCTGTAGACGCCTCTCAATCGACTGAGAGGTGAACATATGACGAGTGCGGCACCCAAGACCGGCTTCAGCAAGAACACGAAACTGAAGTCCGCATTGCTCCAGCACAAGGCACTCTCCAAAAGCGGCCTGTCCGAGCGGTTCTTCGGCGTCCTCTTTTCCGGCCTCGTCTATCCGCAGATCTGGGAAGACCCCGAGATCGACATGGAAGCGATGGAGCTTGGCGAAGGCCACCGCATCGTCACCATCGGCTCCGGCGGCTGCAACATGCTGGCCTATCTCTCGCGCAACCCGGCCAGCATCGATGTGGTGGACCTCAACCCGCACCACATCGCGCTGAACAAGCTGAAGCTCGCCGCGTTCCGCCATCTACCCGCCCATCAGGATGTGGTGCGCCACTTCGGCCGCGCCGGCACCCGCAGCAACAGCGTCGGTTATGACCGTTTCATCGCCGAGCATCTGGATGCCACCACCAAGGCATACTGGTCGAAGCGCACCCTTTCCGGCCGTCGTCGCATTTCGGTGTTCGACAGGAACATCTACCGGACCGGCCTGCTCGGTCGCTTCATCGGCGCCGGCCACATCATGGCCCGCCTGCACGGCGTGAAACTCACCGAAATGGCCAAGACCCGAACGCTGGACGAACAGCGCCAGTTTTTTGACAGCAAGGTCGCGCCACTGTTCGACAAGCCGGTGGTGCGCTGGCTGACGAAGCGCAAGAGCTCGCTTTTCGGCCTCGGCATTCCGCCGCGCCAATATGACGAGCTGGCAAGCCTTTCCAGCGACGGCACGGTTGCCTCCGTCCTCAAGGAGCGTCTGGAAAAGCTTGCCTGCAACTTCCCGCTCAGTGACAATTATTTCGCCTGGCAGGCCTTTGCGCGCCGGTATCCCGAGCCGCATGAGGGTGCCCTGCCCGCTTATCTCAAGTCGGAATATTACGAAACGATCCGCAACAACACCGCGCGCGTCGCGGTGCATCACGCCACCTATACCGAGCTGCTTTCCCGCAAGCCGGCAAATGGCGTCGACCGCTATATCCTGCTCGATGCACAGGACTGGATGACGGATGTGCAGCTCAACGAGTTGTGGTCGCAGATCAGCCGCACTGCCGCATCCGGGGCACGCGTCATCTTCCGCACCGCGGCCGAAAAGAGCGTCATCGAAGGCCGGCTTTCGCCTGACATCCGCAACCAGTGGGTCTATCTCGAAGAGCGCTCCAACGAACTCAACGCCATGGACCGCTCGGCCATTTATGGCGGCTTCCATATCTACCAGAGGGCTATGGCATGAAAACCATTGGCGAGAATGTGGGCCTTGCAGACAGCGCGCATGCGGGCCTGATGGACCGCATGTATCGCCACCAGCGCCATATTTACGATATCACCCGCAAATATTATCTTCTCGGCCGTGACCGGACCATTTCCGGCCTCGACGTGCCAAAGGGCGGCACGCTGCTGGAAATCGGCTGCGGCACCGGCCGCAACCTGCTGCTGGCCAGCCGCCGGTTTCCCGACGCCAAACTCTTCGGCCTCGATATATCAGCCGAAATGCTGCTGACAGCATCCGAGAATTTTGCCGGCAAAGCCGAGCGACCCATTCTGCGTGTCGCCGATGCCACCGCTTTCCGGTCTTCGGAATTCGGCCAGCCCGATGGCTTCGACCGCGTCATGATCCCTTATGCGCTGTCGATGATACCGGACTGGGAAAAAGCGATCGAACAGGCGCTCACGGCGCTGAAACCCGGCGGTTCGCTGCATATCGTCGATTTCGGCCAGCAGGAACAGTTGCCGAAGTGGTTCCGCACGCTTCTTCAAGCCTGGCTCACCCGTTTTCACGTTACGCCCCGCGCCAATCTCCGTTACGTTCTCGCCAATATGGCCGGCCGTTTCGACGGGAATCTCGTCTTCGAGGAAATCGCGAGGGGATACGCATGGCGGGCTGTCATCACGCTTCCGGTTGCCGAAGCCCCGCAGCCGAAGATCCACCGCTTATTGGCTGACGCCTGATTCCCGGCTGATTAAGAAACCCGACCGACCGCATGCGGCACCGTCCTCAAGGCCTCCGCCGGGCCAAATCTCCGCACTAAAACCGCAAATCGCTTGGAATCCAGCGACTTGCGAGGTGCAAAAAACGCGCTCCCCCTTGCCATATCAGTTTGTTTACCATGTTATGCGTAAATCGGGAGATGCGGCGCGCCGTTTTGCGGCCGCGGGATGGGCAACAATAATCATCAGGGTTCCAATGCGGCTGCGTTTTTCGGCACTATTGTCGGCTTTGCTGTTGATCAGCGGCTGCACGTCCACCAGTTACGACCTGCTGGAAACCGCATCCGTTTCCAGGCCAAAGTTTTCCGATACCGACCCGCAGGATTTCGGCGTCAACAACCCGCACCGCCATGAGGTACACGGCATCGACGTGTCCAAATGGAATGGCGATGTCGACTGGCAAACCGTGCGCAAATCAGGCGTCTCCTTCGTCTTCATCAAGGCAACGGAAGGGTCGGACCGTATCGATCCGAAATTCGGCGATCATTGGCGCAGTGCGGCCTCGGCGAATATTCTGCATGCGCCTTACCACTTCTATTATTTCTGTTCGACGGCGGACGCTCAGGCCGACTGGTTCATCAGCAACGTGCCGAAAGAAGCCGTTACCCTGCCGCCGGTTCTCGATGTGGAATGGAATCCCTCTTCCCCCACCTGCAAGACCCGCCCCGCGCCGGGCATCGTGCGCGCCGAAATGCAGCGTTTCCTCGATCGTCTTGAGGCCCATTACGGCAAGCGTCCGATCATTTACACCTCGGTCGATTTCCACCGCGACAATCTCGTCGGCCAGTTCAAGGACTACCATTTCTGGGTGCGTTCCGTCGCCGCCCATCCGGCCAAGATTTACGAAGACCGGAAATGGGCCTTTTGGCAATATACCGCAACCGGCGTCGTGCCCGGCGTGAACGGTCCCACCGACATCAATGTATTTGCCGGAAGTGAGAAAAACTGGCGGAAATGGATCGCTTCCGCCAAATAATACGGCCAAGAAGCAACACATTCGAAAAATCGGCGTTGTTCTGCACCGGCAGATCGCTGGACCCGTTTTTTTGTCGCAAACATGTGGGTAAAGCGGGCTAACAACCTATCGAGGAAATTCCCATGCCCACTTTTCGGTCGCGCAGCATTGTTTTTGCCGCCGCTTTGTCGCTTCTCTCTGCCGGCTCCGCCCTTGCCACACCGCCTGTGGCTTCGCCTGACGATCCAAAGCAGGTTGCCTGTGGTGGTGATCTCGGCGCGTTTCTTGACGGCGTGAAGGCCGAGGCCGTTGCCAAGGGCGTTCCAGCCGCTGCCATCGAAAAGGCGCTGGCCGGCGCTCAGATCGACCCGAAAGTGCTTTCGCGTGACCGCGCCCAGGGCGTCTTCCGCCAGACCTTCCTGGAATTCTCCCAGCGCACCGTCAGCCAGGCGCGTCTCGATATCGGCCGCAGGAAGCTGCAGGAACTCTCCTCCACCTTCGCCCGCGCCGAAAATGAGTTCGGCGTACCCGCCGGCGTCATCGCCGCCTTCTGGGCGATGGAAACCGATTTCGGCGCCGTTCAGGGCGATTTCAACACCCGCAACGCGCTGGTGACCCTGTCGCATGATTGCCGCCGCCCGGAACTTTTCCGCCCGCAATTGCTGGCGCTGATCGAAATGGTCCAGCACGGCGATCTCGATCCCGCTACCAATACGGGTGCATGGGCCGGCGAAATCGGCCAGGTGCAGATGCTGCCCAAGGACATCATCGCCTTTGGTATCGATGGTGATGGCAACGGTCATATCAACGTCAAGGACAGCGCCCCGGATGCGATCCTGACAGCCGCGAAATTTATCCAGCACCTCGGCTTCAAGAAGGGCGAACCCTGGATGCAGGAAGTTTCCGTACCGGAAAACCTGCCCTGGGAAAAATCCGGCCTTGGCGGGTCCCTGACCGCCGGCGACTGGTTTGCACTTGGCGTGACCCCGCGCGACGGCAACAAGAACTTCGCCTCCCTGCCTGCCGCCCTCATCATGCCGCAGGGCCGCAAGGGGCCGACCTTCATCACCTATCCGAACTTCAATATCTATCTGGAGTGGAACCAGTCGTTCATCTACACGACCTCGGCCGCCTATTTCGCCAACCGCCTAATGGGCGCGCCGGTCTATAACAAGGGCAATCCTGATCCGGGCTTCGATGATGCCACGATGAAAGAGTTGCAGACCAAGCTTGAAGCGCGTGGCCACGATGTCGGCAAGGTGGATGGAATTCTCGGTTCCGGCACCCGCGTCGCTATCCAGAAGGAACAGCAGCGCCTCGGAATGCCCGCAGACGGATGGCCGACCCAGGCACTTCTCCAGGCGCTTTAACCTGGGTTAATCGCACTACCGGGCCTTTAATCTATCGGCCGGAATCAAGGCGCAAACTGTTAATCTCGACCGAATGACTGGGGATAACACCCCGGTCATTTACTTTTTTTAAAGATATGAAGCACTGCGTGATAGATAAATAATCATTTATTTTCAATATATTACAGAAATCACTTTTTTAATAGGCGCCAAGCCGTGCTGCACCGCATCACAGAAACCGCTTTTCAAGTGCCACAAAACGGTCATATTATCGAACCTGTCAACAACAGGAGGCACCCATGGGACTTACAAAATCTCTCAATGCCTTGGCAGTCGGTTTGGCGTTTTTGTTCGTAGCGATGATGCTTTTCATCTGACGCGACGTGAAGACCAAACGCAGTTAAGAACCGTAGATGACACGAATTTAAAAAGCGCAGGCCCCGAGGGACCTGCGCTTTTTTCATGTCGGTAATCGGCTTTCCGGCGTCAGGCGGCGCTGCGGCGCAGGCGCTGCAGCCCGAGATTTTCCAGCACCGCGTCGACCAGCGGAGCGCGGTTCATGGTGTAGAGGTGGAACTCGTTAAAGCCACGCCGTTGCAGATCGGCGATCTGCTCGGCCGCAACTTCAGCGGCCACGCGGGCACGCCCTTCCAGATCCTCGTCATAGCCTTCGAAACGCTCATCCAGAAATCCGGGAACGCTGGTGCCGCAGCGGCCGGCGAAACGCTTGAGCTGGGTCAGGTTCTGGATCGGCATGATGCCCGGAACCACCGGAATGGTGATGCCCGCCACGGTGACGCGCTCCATGTAACGTTCAAACACATCATTATCGAAGAAGAACTGGGTCAGCGCGCGGGTCGCGCCATTATCGGCCTTGCGCTTTAGCATGTCGATATCGACCGTCTCGCTTGCGCTTTCAGGATGTTTTTCCGGATAGGCGGAAACGGAAATCTCGAAATCGCCGATCTCGCGCAGCCCCTTCACCAGTGCTGCGGCGTTCTCGTAACCTTCCGGATGCGGCTGGTAAGCCGTGCCGATGCCAGTGGAGGGATCGCCACGCAGCGCCACGAAATGGCGAACGCCGGCGTTGCGAAACTCTTCGATGACCTGATGCACATCATCACGGCTGGCGTCGACGCAGGTCAGATGCGCAGCGGTCGGCAGATGGCTGTCACCGATCATCCGGCGCACGGCATCCAGCGTCGGCGCCTTGGTGGAACCACCAGCGCCATAGGTGACGGACACAAAATCCGGATCCCACTTCTTCAGCTCGGCAACCGTTTCCCAGAGCTGGGCGTCCATCTCGGCATTCTTGGGCGGGAAAAATTCGAAAGACAACCGGATATCGCCATCACGGCGTGCGGTTTCAGACCTCAACATATCATGCCCTCCCGGAGCGAAGTAAAACCGCCTCTTGCACCACATCGTCTGCCATCAGCAGCCGCTGGTCGCGGGCAACCCATATCGTCACGTCCAGAGCCTCGTCGGACGCTTTTTCAGAATGAAGATCGACAGCGCGCTCCAGCGAAAGCCCGGCCTTTTTCATCCATTCTTCCATCAGCGGATGCGAGAAGCCGAGCCGCACATGCGCATGTTCATCACGCAGATATTCGAAGGAATGCGGCGCAAGATCGATGACGATCAACCGCCCGCCCGGACGCAGCATGCGCGCGGCTTCGGAGAGCGCAATTTCCGGCTGGTCGAGAAAATGCAGGACCTGATGGATGACGATCAGATCGAAATCCTGCCCTTCGAGCGGCAGGTTGAGAATATCGCCATGGCGCACGGATGCATTTCCCACACCCGCCTTATCGAGATTGGCGCGTGCGACCGAGAGCATGTCGCGGCTGGCGTCCACGCCGATCGCACGGCGGTAGATGCCGCTCAGAAGCTGGAGGATGCGGCCGGTGCCGGTGCCGAGATCAAGAAGCGAATCGATCGGCGTTGTGCCCACCAGCTTCAACAGCGCGCCTTCCACGGCCTCGTCGCTGACATGCAGGCGGCGCAGCTCGTCCCAGGCGGATGCATTGCGGCTGAAATAATCCTGCGCCCTCTCCGCCCGCACCCGCTTGACGGTGGCAAGACGTTCGCTGTCACGCTGGAGAACAGCGTCAGACGGCGATGCGGCGTCAAGCAGTTGCCTGACGACAACGGCGGGCTCGCCATCCTGCCGAAGCCGGAAATAGGCCCAGGCGCCTTCCTGATACCGCTCGATCAGCCCCTCTTCCGTCAAAAGCTTGAGGTGACGGGAGATTCGCGGCTGCGACTGGCCGAGAATTTCGGTAAGGTCAGTGACGGTCAGATCGCCGGCGGAAAGAAGTGCCAGCAAACGGAAGCGCGTCGGCTCGCCCGCCGCCTTCAGAAGATCCACCAATTTGTCCAAACCGAACGCCACTTTGCCGCGCCTCACACACTAATCAAGATATAAAGATATCTTTATGTCGATGTCGCGTTCAATGCAAGCGCAAAGTGTCATGCGCCGTCTTCAAGCCGAATTATTGCACGAGAAAAGGCCCGCTTTGCGGCGGGCCTTTCCGAAGAGATGCGACAAGAGGATCAGCGCGTCAGGCGCTTGTAGCTCACCCGGCCGGGCTTGATGCTTTCCGGGCCGAGACGGCGGACCTTGTCCTTTTCGTAGTCTTCGAAGTTGCCTTCGAACCATTCCACATGGCTGTCACCCTCGAAAGCGAGGATGTGGGTGGCCAGACGGTCAAGGAACATGCGGTCGTGGCTGATGATAACGGCGCAACCGGCGAAGGCCTCCAGCGCTTCTTCGAGCGCTGCCAGCGTTTCCGTATCAAGGTCGTTGGTCGGTTCGTCGAGGAGCAGAACGTTGCCGCCGGCCTTCAGCATCTTGGCAAGGTGCACGCGGTTACGCTGACCACCCGAGAGATTGCCGACCTTCTGCTGCTGATCGCCGCCCTTGAAGTTGAAGGCGCCGCAATAGGCGCGCGAGTTCACTTCGAACTTGCCGAGCTTGATGATGTCGTTACCGCCGGAGATTTCCTCCCAGACGGTCTTGTCACCCGCCAGCGTATCACGGCTCTGGTCGACGTATCCGAGGTGCACGGTCTCGCCAACGGTCACCGAACCGCTATCGGGCTGTTCCTGGCCGGTGATCATGCGGAACAGTGTGGTCTTACCCGCACCGTTCGGACCGATGACGCCGACAATGCCGCCAGGCGGCAGCTTGAAGGTCAGGTTTTCGATGAGAACCCGATCGCCATAGGACTTGGTGAGGTTTTCCGCTTCGATAACGACACGGCCCAGACGCTCGGCGACCGGAATGACGATCTGCGCGTCGCCGGGACGACGGTTTTCAGCGGCTTCCACCAGCTCGTCATAAGCGCGGATACGCGCCTTGGACTTCGTCTGGCGAGCCTTGGGGCTGGAAGCGATCCATTCCTGTTCGCGGCTGATCGCCTTCTGACGCGAGGCGTCTTCACGGGCTTCCTGCTGCATGCGCTTGGCTTTTGCCTGCAGATAGGCGGAGTAGTTGCCTTCGTAGGGAATGCCGCGGCCACGGTCGAGTTCGAGAATCCAGCCGGTGACGTTGTCGAGGAAGTAGCGGTCGTGGGTGATCATCATCACGGCGCCGGGATAGTCGCGCAGGTGCTTTTCGAGCCAGGCGATGGTTTCGGCGTCCAGATGGTTGGTCGGTTCGTCAAGCAGCAGCAGGTCAGGCTGCGAAAGCAAGAGCTTGCAAAGCGCCACACGG
>Ga0209282_1000631_pt1 | contig 17367 bp, 11 predicted proteins | sample Mtrugardesep15_FD_187529 | JGI IMG/M metagenome (GOLD analysis project Ga0209282, IMG submission 187529) | Root nodule microbial communities of legume samples collected from California, USA - M. trunc garden sep15 (SPAdes) (version 2) | ecosystem: Host-associated > Plants > Roots > Nodule...
CTATAGATGGCATAATTGAGTTAACGAGGTCATGAGATTTGTTCCTGGATTCACGTTTTGTGTTTTTGCAGAAAAAAATTCTTTCTTTTTTATAATTAATAATAGGATTCAATTAATTTGATTCAATCAATTCTTGCTTTTCATGGGCTTGTTTATTCAAATTATTTTGAGTTACACAAAATTTGAGATGACGAAGATGAAGAGGAATAAGAGGGAAGGAGAAGAAGAAAAGTAAAAAAAATTGATGTTGGCGTTTCACCGTTACATACAATGAACCTGCAATCTAATGGCTAAAATCATATCTAAAATATTAGACATTAAAAATTAACGGAGTGGATCAATTTGACTGACGGAAGGATATTTAAGGGACCGAAAAGGAAATTTATAGAGTTATGGGACCAAAATGAAAACAACAAATAAGTTAGAGGACTAAAGGTTCAATTAAGCCATCATTATATCTCAATTAACCTCTGAATATATTGGTAGCCCTTAATTACCATAGACCACAAGGAATCAAAGTTGTAACTTTCATTTCCTAGCAGTTTAATTCTACATAACCATGTTGTGCTTAAAAGTTAATCTCTCTTCTTTCAGCAAAAAACTTCCCTGTAATCTCTTGATCAGGAACAAGGGCAATCCAAACTCCAGTATCAGCCCCTTGTTCAACTGTAACACTTCCTGCATAACCTGTTAGAGCAGTTTTTACCCAACCAGGACAATAACAATTAATATAAATCTTTTCACCCTCTGGCCTATCAGAAAGCTTCCTTGCCATATACCTTGTGTAAGTATTAACTGCAAGTTTTGATACTGAATAGTCAGTAAAAGTCTGAGGCCACCCTCCTGTTTTCCAACTTCCATCTTCTATTTGTTGTAGAAAATTATTAATAGTTTCATCAATTAGTTCCTCTGAAAGAGATTCCACATCACTTAGTTTCTCCCTCAATTCTTCATTTTCTATTCTCTGTAACACAATCAAGTTATAGTTAATCAGTTCTGCTTGTATTTCCATGATTTGAGAATTAGGAGTATACAGAAAAATTCATCATTGAAATTATAAGGTCGTTTAAAATAGTCCCTCGTTTTTGCTAATTGAGAAATAGATCCCTTAATTATAAAATGTCATTCAAATCTATGTTAATTTTTTATACTTAGAGACTATGATATATGACATATTCAATACACATGTCACATTGCACCTTATTCGTACATCAATACCACATCACTGAGAATTAAATTGCCTATAAAACTTGGGTCATATCAAGAACAAATTTGTCACTAGTTGCAATTGTGCATAGACTAATTACCGGTCAATCTGACCATGAGATACCTAAATTTCATAGACAAATTAGTCTTATGCGTGATGTCGTTGAGGTGGTTAATGTGTCATGTCATAGTCTCTAACTCTAAAAGTTAACGAAAATACTATTTTGATCTGACACTTTACAATTTCATAAATATATCTATCAATTCTCAAAAATCAAAAACTATATTCAATTATACATGCAATTTTGAACATCAAATGTCTATTTACTCGAGAATGAATCTAATGTGATTTGGGAATAAAAAGTGCATTGCAAGTTACAAGAATAAAAATGACTCAATGAAACAATTAGATTGTTTGCTCACATTTCGTTTGCCGTTTAGTCGACCCAAACGTGAACTCACATTAACAATACGACCACCAGCAGCAGATGGCTTCATCAAAGGAATCATAGCTTCAATCATTCTCTTGGTCCCATAATAATTTGTTTCAATACACTTACGAGCATTTTCAACTGAGTTATCAGATCCCATGTTCGAATTAACACCAGCATTATTTACCTATAAATAACAAAATTATAGCCAAGAAACGATAATCATAAAACCACACTTACTACTAAAAATTTGAATTGCAAACAGAAATTAGAGATTGATTACTCCTCAATATTTTAACAATGCTAACACCTAGAAATAAAATTAAAGACGAATTTCACATTTTTTTTTGGCTAATTATATTTTAGAAACTTACCAAAATATCTAGACCACCATATTCTTCTTTCAACCACTCAGCAAATTCATTGACAGATGAAGAATCTAATATATCAAGTTGATGACAATGGACGTCCAAACCACCTTCTTGCAAGACCTTAATTGATTCAACACCAACACTAGCATCTCTTGATGTCAACACAACAGTAACTCCATGATCTGCAAGTTGCCTTGAAATCTCAAAACCAATTCCTCTGTTTCCACCAGTAACCACGGCAATAGTTTCCTTGGACCACCACCTTTATATAAAAAAGTTAATAACCAAATGCACAAAATATTAACATATTATAATCATGATTTCAACAAAATCATTGGATCGAGATCAGGCGGACTAGATTGAAATATATATGGATTATTTAATCTCGATCCAAAGACCACCAACGTGTTGATTGCGAGAATGCATCAAATTTAACAATCATAAGTTCATATGATAATGAGAAGGAAAAACTAACTGAAAGTTCATGTTATTGAACAATAAAAGAATTATAGTTATGTAGATAGAAGATCAAATTAACCTCTGGTGATCAGAATAAGGAATGGTTCTCAAAAGGGATATCTCTTGCAATCTCTTATCTTTTCGTGATTTTTCTTTGTGACCCATGTCTGTATAGATGTGGATTTGGCAACAATGAAGTTAAATTAAAAGTACCATTGTTTGGAGTATGGGATAGTGCAACATGAAAGAAAAAGTATGTTGTGTTGTAATGTATTGAATGTATCACATATTCTATGTTGTTATCCGCATGCAAAGGATCAAATTGGTGTCCTAAAATAGAATGCTACGTTATTGGTTCAAGAGCACCTATATTGTTGGTTTCTGGTCAATGCATGGAACTACGTACACTTTAGGTAACATCAACTAATTTTTGTTCCGCATTGTTGGGGCCCTTTCTTGTCATTTTCCACCTAGCTATTTTTCACGGAACATTTAATTTTAACAATAAATTTAATTAAGAAAAAAATAATAAATTGATCATTTTCGTTGACAAAATAAACGATATTAATTCATTCAAATTGATAGATTACATCGATACAATACAAATTTAAAATCGTTAAAGACAAAAATGCTGAATCTGCAAACAAACTAACAATATGCATGTTAATAGCATAAAACAACAAAGTGCATATGCTTACAAATATGATTATATTTAAAAGTCTCTAACATACGCATGTCTTCGAATGAACAACGTTCACGACGCCAAAACAATTGATTGAATTTATACATGATCAATGAATCAAATAAACTTCGCATTAAAATGGAAAATAAAAAACACGTCACATAAAGACGAAAAAACAAAACAAACAATGTAGTACTAAGACGGCAAAATTAAAAACACAAACAAGAGTGTTTTTAGTTTTTTTGCACGATAAATTGTTAAATACTATCGAGTATCATTTATGAGTGCTATGTGTGTTTTTTTAACATCTAACTTGATGTTTTCAAGTTTGAAATAACGATATTTTTAAGAAATTTTGTTTGAATTTAAACCTTTACCTAGTAGGGGGTTAAATTGGCTGGACTACGTAAGGATGTGTCATATTCTCTACCCAAAAACATTTAAAAACATAATTGTAACAAAAATAAAACAAATTTGGTCCATAAGAAAAATACTTTCAAAAATAACATAATCTAAATCAGACATAACATAATCGGAATCTCAAATGTCATAGTAGTTAGTGCCGATTTTATATAATCTAACTATTAGTCTACAAATATGTCAATGGACTAAACATAAATGATTAAAATACATCTATTGCGACCGCATCATTTTGATTAATTCATATCTTCAACTTTGATATATTCTTCAACTGTCATCTCGTTATCTATCTGCACAAATGATATGTAAATTGTCACACTTAAAACACAACAAAGTGAGTCATCATACTCATAAGCATAAGATGTGATTTAAGTGCACATACCCACAACATCAACACAAACATCATAACGTAAACATTTTGCAGATAATCAACAATGCATCATAATATAATATGCTTCATAATCTTTAACTACTTCACATTTGGATTTGTCTAACTCTAAATTGATATACGTAGAAAATTCACTTCAAACTCAACGAAGATAAGTGTCTAGTCGTAGTGATACCTTTTTAACTAAGTAAGTTTATAAAATAACCATTTGCCTTAACTATTTAAAATAAGATAAAACCTGATTTTGTTTCGGCTTGAAGTAAACCAAGTTTTAGGACCCTTTTTTTTAAGAGGAACCAAGTTTTAAAACCTTGTCTTGTTCTGATATTTGGCTTAAGCAGGTTCTTATGAAGGTCTCCTTATTTGTTTGGCTCTTATTTCACAATTGTCTGCCTACGAAAGAAAGTCTGGTGCGTCGTGGTGTTGTTCAGGTTGTTGATGATGTTTGTCTTCTAGGATGCGGATCACAGGAGACTGTTGAACGCTTATTCTTTTGTTGTAATTCCTTTGCTACTTCGTGGCATTGTGTTCAATATTGGTTAGGTTTCTCTTCGGCTGATACTGTTGTTATAAAAGAGCATTTTGTTCAGTTTGGTTAGTTGGCAGTTTAATTTATTTGCTCTTAGACAAATGAAGGTTATGTTTGGTGAAAATTGTTAAGACTCTCATAACATGTCAAACTAAAATTTAATTTCTTACTTCAAAATGTATTAATGTTTAATGTTCAACAAACATCAAATAAGATTACTTCTTTCAAGAAAAAAGCCAAATAAGATTACTTTTAATTAATTATAATATGTGAGAAATCAAAATAAATCAAAATATATTTATAAAATAAACAAAGTTACAACCTCCTAGAACAATGTATTTCCTAATCTATTGTCAACTTTGAATTTTATGGACGAAATTTCTATTTTCATCTAATAGTGAATATCGATAGTTTAGTTTAAATCTCTTACCACTTAGATAATTTATCGTTAACTAATCGCACACACAACTTTATTATTAGATAAAAGATGTTTTGATGAACATATCTCTTTTAACTAAAGACAAAAACATGGAGAATATCTCCTTAAAAAAATGGAGAATATCCAATAAAATGCCTCTTAGATTCCTATTAGATTCAAGAGCAAAATGGTTTGCTTTTCTTAGATTCCTCTTATTTCCACTCAATAATACTATCTAAAAAGTTGTGTTTACGAGAATTAATTTTGTCATCTAAAAAGATCTAGCGGTGCAGTTTTTTTTTGTTGCAACATTAAACACCTCCCAACATCTTATTACCCCTACTTAGGTCACAAATTTGCATTACCAAACTCAGCAGCGGGGCAACTTGTTATCCGCTTACCTTTTATTCAAATGTAAATAAATAAAAATAAAAATAAAAATCAATTCAAAGCAAAATATTTTTTTTTTTGAACAAAGCAAAATATTATCGAGTCAAAAGAAAAGAATAATCAATATAGTCAAGTCTTAATTCAACCGTTAAATATACTAAAATTTCTTTTTTTCGTGACACAATATACCGGAATTTTTAAATTGAACATCAATTCATTAAATTATGTACGTAAGTTTTCAAATGTCCTTCACTACCAAAAACAAATTGAGTGGAAATAAGAGGAATCTAAGAAATGCAAACCATTGTTATTTGGCAAATATAAATATAACCCATAAAATCTGTCTTTTTCATACATTTATTAGCCAGTTTTATTATTATTCAACACCGAAATGCAGTCACCCTTCACATTTGACATCACATTTTTAACTTGCAAGTTGCAACAATTATTTCCCCTATCGACCATCTTTTCTTTTCATCCCCAAAGATACACCACAAAACAAAACAAAATAAAAACGTGTTCATTCTGTCGAAAAAAAAAATCTTATTCTTTTACACAGAAATAGAAACATACACAAAATGTTGAAACCGTCGCAATTACCAGTTATGTAATTTTCATCTTCATACACTCTTCTCAGTCCAACATCAGATCTGAAAATAAAGTTCGAACCTTTTCATCCTCAAATTTCAAATGCTCAAAAGGGTTATCTCATAATTTATTAAAACCATCAAAAACCAAATCAACACAATGGGTGGTGGCAGTATCAAAAAGAAGATCCCAAGAAACATTTCACTAGATCACGTGCTTGAGGCATTAGGTGAATCAAAAGAAGAAAGGGAAATTCGCATTCGAAGCCTTTTCAATTTCTTCGATGGAGGGAACAATGGGTACATAGATTATGTTCAGATAGAGAAAGGGTTATCAGCATTGCAAATTCCAGCGGAGTATAAATATGCAAGAGAGCTTTTCATGGTTTGTGATGCTAATAGTGATGGTAGGGTTGATTACAATGAGTTTAGGAGATATATGGATGATAAGGAAATGGAGCTTTATTGTATTTTTCAAGCTATTGATGTTGAACATAGTGGTAGTATTCTTCCTGAAGAGCTTTGGGATGCACTTGATAGGGCTGGTATATTCTCTTCCTTTATGTTTAGCCTTTAGTTTAATCATTTTTGGTTATTGTTACTATTTTTGGTTAAGTGTGTTTAGGAAGGAATAATTACTTTATGTGGGTTGAGTTTTTTATTAGGAGAATTCTAATAGAAGAAAAGTATAATGCTGTCTTAGTTAAAAGTAGAAAATTTATAATGAAAATCTGTTTATTATATTATACTTAAATAGAAAATGAAAAGACAAAGTTTGAATCCGGTTGGTTGAGATTTCCACATTTAGTGTATGTTTGGTTTCACTTGCAGAGGGGAGAAAATTGACTCTAGAGGTATATAATTGATTCTGACATGTTTGGTTGCTCTCGAGTGGAATTGATTTTGTCTTGAGAGTTGATTCTACTTGATGCTAGAAATTGGAGCTTTTGATTCTAGAAATGATTGTAACACAGATTTATTGTTCAACTCACTTTTACATATACGTGTCCAAACATAAATCACTTCACTTTCAACACACTTTTAGCCAAAATCAATTTTACATAATCAATTCGCTCAAAGTCATTTTTTGTCAACTCAGAACCAAACATGCGCATAGTGTCTGACAGTGTCTCGAACAAGACTACCTCCTGTGGAAAAAACACTCGGGGAAAAAAGTATTCAATGCTTTTTAAGAGGAGACGGTTCTGACCTCTCTTGGTGTGCTTAAATGATACATAGCCCATACTATTCTGTGTAAGGCAATGATCTCCCCTCAATTTCCCTCCCATCCCCCTCTATTTATTATGTATAAGTATAGGGGCGTGCCATTGAAACAGAATTGCAAGGAGGTTAGTGGAATTTTCTCAACAAATAACTATGATGGGTGTTTATTCAAAAATAGAAACGCCGTGTGCATTTAAACATACCTCCTCACTAGAGGTGTATGTGATTTCCCTTTTTAATTTAAGTGTTTAAAAGTGAGAAAATGTATTAAATACTTTTTTAACTGATGTCTTCAATTCACTGATCAGGACTAACTTCTTCCTTTCTTTTTTTTTGGTTAAAAGCTTTTTAACTGATGTCTTCAATTCACTGATCAGGAATAACTTCTTTTTTTTTTGGTTAAAAGCTTTTTTGTGACATAAAACAAATTAGTCAAGCTTGTAATATTGGCTTTTAGACTTATGTAGTTTAGGATAAATGGAAATTGGATTGTGGATTCTTTGATTGCGAAGGGATATATATGCTTTGCTTTTTTAACGGGACATTTTAACCAGTTGCAACAATTATCTGTGAAGAATATTGACTAGGTACAAATGTTTATATATTCCTTCCCAAGTTTATACCTTTCCATTCTATATTCTGTTCGTTACATCTTTGCTTGTTTGGTTTCTTATTTATGTGTAATAATCTGCTCTGACCACTGCAGTTATAGTGAATATTGAACATGGTTTTTCTTTTTGTGAAAGTTTTTTTTGTTTTTTACCTGGTAGTATTTATCATAAGCATGAGCAGTTTCAATGCTGCAGGAATTGAAATGGATGAAGAGGAGCTTGCTCGCTTTGTGGAGCACGTTGACAAGGACAATAATGGAACTATCACTTTTGAAGAATGGAGAGATTTTCTTCTACTTTACCCTCATGAAGCAACTATTGAAAATATATATCACCATTGGGAGAGAGTGTACCATGTAGACATTGGAGACCAAGCTGTCATTCCTGAAGACATTAGCAAGCACGCTAACCGGAGCAAATATTTTATCGCTGGAGGAATAGCAGGTGCTACTTCACGTACCGCTACTGCTCCTCTCGATCGTCTGAAGGTGATGTTGCAAGTTCAGACTACACGTTCTTCTGTTGTTTCCGCAGTTACGACAATATGGAAGCAAGATAATATAAGGGGATTTTTCCGAGGTAATGGATTGAATGTTGTGAAGGTAGCACCAGAAAGTGCAATCAAATTCTATGCTTTTGAAATGTTGAAAAAAGTAATTGGAGATGCTCAAGGCAACAATTCGGATATTGGTGCTGCTGGGAGGCTTGTAGCAGGTGGCGTGGCTGGTGGAATTGCGCAGACTGCAATCTATCCTATGGATCTTATCAAAACTAGGCTACAAACTTGTGCCTCTGAAGGTGGAAGGGCTCCTAAGCTTGGAACCCTCACAAAGAATATATGGATTCAAGAAGGACCTCGAGCTTTCTACCGAGGACTTCTTCCGTCTGTGATTGGCATGATTCCTTATGCTGGCATTGATCTCGCTGTTTATGATACCTTGAAAGATATGTCCAAGAAATATATTATTCATGATAGTGGTATGGTATTACTGCAACCGCTAAAAATGCATATTTTGTTTACTAACAAATTAACAATTATTAAACTTTTACCTTTGAATAGTGAAACCATTTCTTATTATTGTTTTCCCTCCTTCATAGATCCTGGTCCTCTAGTACAACTAGGATGTGGGACAATTTCTGGAACCCTTGGAGCTACATGTGTCTATCCGCTGCAGGTTATTCGTACTAGGTATAGCGTTGTTTCTCTACTCTCCTTATCCAAATGAAATGATCGGAATCATTTGTGTTTCTCAGAACTGGTTTTGTATTTGTTATTTTAGGGATGATCTTTGCTCACATTACGTTTTAATCCTTTTTCAGGCTTCAGGCACAGCCTTCGAACAGTTCCGATGCTTATAAGGGAATGTTTGATGCATTTTGTAAAACTTTTCAGCATGAAGGCTTTAGAGGTTTCTACAAGGGACTCATTCCAAATCTACTCAAAGTTGTGCCAGCTGCGAGCATCACTTATATGGTCTATGAAAGTATGAAGAAAAATCTCGATCTAGAGTAGAGTTACATACATCTATCTGGAATATCACCTGGTTTTCCCACACGCATCTAGCTGCTTAGTACTGGCTTAGCCCTGGTCTTATAGTACTTCCAATTAGGTATAGTTATTTCTTATGTAATTGAGCTAATGCAAATACCTTGGTAAATCTTGCATTGTTGATGATGATGAAAAGAAAGAAAAAAAATTACTCCTTTAGGCAATATGGCAAATATTCATTCCTTTTGTGACTCTTGAAACACAATTTTGTAGTCAGAAACATGGGAAGTATTTCCCCCATTATGCATATCTGAACTAAATGTTGATTAACTAGAGTTGTATCATTCTTAGATCAAATGCTAAAATACAGTGGTGCGGATCTCTTCATTATGTGGTCCTTCAATCTTCTTTTAAATTATATTAATCATAATAAGGATCCAGAAGTTCTAGTGGCCATTAGGTGAAATGGGTTCCTTAACAGGCAATAAGAAGATGAGAAAGAGAAAGATACAGGGTCTTATAAGCATTCTGCAGTGCATAATTTCTGGTGAGGACAAGGATCCAATTCAGCTTCTTGATGAAGCCATACGTTACTTGAAATGCTTTAAAACGACTAAGCTCATGAACTTGATGTCTTGTAAGTTGGGAGAATTTCAAGCCAGTTGAGTTTTTTTTTATTTTTTTGGGTCTAGTAGCTCAATGGATTCACCTTTTTAAGGTGAATAAGCGGGGTGTCCAGGGTTTGAGTTGATCCCCGACCCCTGCATATATTATGTAATGTCACTACCAAAGTTAAGTTCACAGTGATCAAGCCAATCGAGTTATTACTTGGATATATAATAAGTAATATTTTGATTTTTTTTTTTTTTAGGGAAGTTATATTTTGAGTTTTGATGTGCGGAATAAACAAGGTATTTTTTGCTTTATAAGAGGAAGTATTCAGCCACAGTTCTTCAAAACACCCTTTAAACCCTTCGTTTGATTTAAAACTAAGAAACAACTTTGTATTTTTTTTTGTAATATGCGAATAAAGAGGGAAGTACTCAGTACTGGTACTTAACATATTATGTCACAATGAGGGAAATAATAATATGAATGATTATGTCCATGTATGTCACTTGATACTTTGCTGAATCAAAGTAACTGATCAAGCTCCACCATTGCTAAAATACCGAGCAATTGAAACTTATTTCAAGCTTTCCTATTTTGTTATTTTTTTTGGTACAATCAAGCTTTCCTATTTATTCCTAGCTAATTTTAAAAAAGATGTTTAATTAACATTTATACAACAACTGTTTTAAGAGAGAGATTAGTTGCACATGGATTTATTCTCACTTTCATGAGAACTTTTTTTTCCACTTTTTTTTCTTGGCAATAAAAAAACTTCTCACTAATCTCTTAAACCTAGGAATAAAATTTAGTTAACTTTCTTATCTTTTTTTTCTTGAAGAATCTACAAGTTAACTTGAAATAAATACACAATTCGTATCTACCACAATTTATACATTTAAAAGTATGATTCAATTTATATGCAGTGATTGTGTGAAGTTTTTTTTTTTTATGGTGTCAAACAATTATGACCCGTTTAATTATTAAAAAAATCTTTGACTTTCATCGTTCCTGACTTAAAAGTTACATGTACATGGCAAAAATCATTTTAAAAGTAAATATGTAAAAATTACAAATAAATGATGTGTGGATATGCAATTCACTTTAAAAATCATTTTAATAGTTCTCCATTAGAGTTGTTCTAAAACAAAGGTATTACATTACATGGCAAAAATGGATTATCTTATCTACTTTTATTTATTGCCTTTTTTTAAAAATAAAAGTTGTTTGTTAGTTTGTACCAAAAAAAAAGAAGTTGTTTGTTAGCTTTTGCCTTTAACGGTTAGGTGGTGGAAGACAATATCAATTCCATAATGCATTCGTTTGTTTGGCTTTGCCGGTTGCTGGTGATATGTAGATCGAATGTCCATGAGATTTTGACCTAATCAAACTCCAAAAACATTCTATATGCTTGTTGATGTCATTTCTATAATTCCTTCTTCTCCGGTTCTCAATATTAAAAAAGATAAATTAAAGGTACTATTACACACACATATGTATATATATATATATATATATATATACACATATATATATATACACATATATATATATACACCTTCTTGATCACTATGTTTAGAATCGTAGCTTCTTTCACTAGATTTAAACTTTAATTGTGTCATTTTTAACAAATAGAAAAACACACTCTCATTTTTTATGAAATGTTTAAACCAGACTCCACTCATCTCTCAAGTTATACACGCGTAAGAAATAAATATAAATATAGTAGAGTATATAACTATATTTTAATACAATTAATCTTTTAGTGCATTTTTTTCTATTTTTGAAAATAAGTGTCCTTAGTTAACGTACGGTTGGTTCATCAACTTCTTTTACCAAACCAACCAACTATGATTAACTAGCTTTTCTAACCATAGATGTTTGCCTATCCAACTACATAAAAGTATAAACTAGCTTAGCTTAACAGTTCACAAGCATGTTATCCTTAGCTTAACATTGCCACTTCATCCTATGTAGATTGCCTTCCTCACAGACACAACCATCGTATGATCAGATCATCAGAAAATTAGAACAAATGGCATTTCCAATCAAACATTCCAAATTACATATACCATGTGTGGAAAAAGAAACAATAACATAAATGATCCCAAATTACATGAAACACAATAAGAAAATTTGAAAAATAAACATAACATAAGCAATCACCATAGATAGCAATCCGCACAAGCACTTAATGTTTTAAAACAGAACAAAACAAAATAAAAGTACTACATATTTGAGAATAAACCGAAATTAATCCGTGTGTTACATAAATAACTAAGTTAATTAATGACCAGTACATGTGCAGTTACATGAATTGATCCTGGAAGAAAGGCGTTACCTTCCCTTTGCCTTCATGACTTGCCTTTTCCTTCATCTCTCTTCACATCATGGAAGAGGAGATTACCTTACTTTGGTCACATCTTCATCTTCATTTTCATCATCATCATTCTTTTCTTCTTTCTCCATATCCTTATCTTGTTACTAAGAAAAGAAATAGAGGGGGACTTATTGATAGTGCCATTCAAGTATATAAATATAAATCCTCTACAAAGCAAAAGCAAAGATTCTTAGGTTAATTAAATACTCAAATACCTTCAAATTTCAAGGGAGAATCTAAAAGTACAAACGTAAAATATAACAAAGAATAATGAAAACAATTCTCACACATCTCAACTTTGAAAATGGTCCCCTCATCTTCAAAGTAATTAATTTGTTACGGATAGAATAATATTATTCTTTTAGACTTAATTAAAATGGAATAATATTTTAATAAGAGAAAGTGGGAGAAAGTAAGAGGTAGGGGAGTTTCGGTCCATGTGAAAATGGATAAAGGAATAAGAGAGGGAAAGTGTAGATGAATTTTTAGATTAAAAAAGTCAATAAATGATATAATAATGTAAAGGATGTTGGTTAATTAGGTTATAAGCAACCAAGAACGACAAGTGTAAAGACAGAAAAAGGAGGTAGATAAGCACTTGCATGTTTTGTATAATTCTTTGGTGATTAGTGGCATTGTTGGAAGGGATCTTTAAACTGGTCCGTATTCCATGTTCTGTTGTAGCTTGATGATACAATAATTGATCTCAGTTGTTGATTTGTGATCAAACAATTTAGATTATCATGCGGTTAAACGATTTCATCCGTTGATTTACTATAATGATCGATAATTGTAACTGTGTGACGGAATTACATCATAGAATCTATTTCCTCTTTAAACATTTTGGTTAACGGATCAAATGATATGATATTTAGTGGACTTATTAATCTAATGGTAATAAAAAACTTTGTTTTTTTTTTTGAAACAGTTGGTAGTAAAAAACTTGGATACAATACAACATTATTTTCTTTGTGCAACATAAAATTAGTTTGAGTTTATCCATAGAGTTAATTAAATAAGCGGTTATCTAATATGGACTCGGTCTAATGATGGACCTTGTTATCTTCGGTTAATTTTAATAATATATTTAAAAAAAATTGTTTTATAATAAATGAGGTAAATATTCACTTTCAAATCAGTTTTGAGAGATCTATATTAAACACGTCTCTTTAATAAATATGATTGAGAAATTATTTTTTTCTTTTGACAAGATGATTAAGAAATTTTTACAATATTAAACTTTTGTTCTGTCATTACCATTGGTCATATAACAACAATCATGGTAATGTTTAGTAACAAAAAAAAAAGGTAGATGGGTAATCCATGAAACAATATGCATTGTTTTATATATATGAATTGACGAAAGCAAACATCAAATGTGGACGTGCCGGAGTGGTTATCGGGCATGACTAGAAATCATGTGGGCTTTGCCCGCGCAGGTTCGAATCCTGCCGTCCACGATTTTTGTCTTTTTCTTCTTGAATACACTTTTTTTTGGGGGTAATTTAGAACGGTACGCATTTTTATTTTTTATTTATTTTGTTTTCACGTTTTGTTTTATAAACCATAAGTACTACTACTACTAAGTAATGACAAGCCTTACATGTCTTGTTCTAATTCTAATTTAAACTAAAATTCGATCATTTTGTTGTTGCTTAAGTATATTCAAAACATTAAACTAACATGATTCTTCTCTTAGGTATATTGAACATTTGTAGAATATCACTACTCTCATAGATAAAATTCATTTAAAATTTAATTCAATTGTTAAATAAATTAATAAAGAAATATAATATGTCATTTCCTTCACACAAAATATGTCATTGAATAACTTAACGATGAGTATGTATCAACCACCATGTTTACCAATAAACAAACATCATTCTCTTGCTTATCACTTACTAGTTACCACTAATATGTATTTCTTTCTATCATATAACAAATCAAAAATAAATATTTGGATAGGCTCTAAAGATTCAACACATACATAATGTTAGGCTTCTTGAAAAAAAAAAAACACAATGCTTTCCTGTATAGGTTATAAAACCAATTACAACTAATGCCAAAGATCATTTCCAAAGGGATGAAGGTTATATTTATAGGCCTTTTGTAGCAAAGATATAACCAACGAATAGAAATCTAACTAACAACCTAAACCTGGCTAACTAATTTACTAACTACTCTAACAACTGATAATTACTTTAAGTAGTCTAACTTCCCTTAATTCAATATTCTTGTCAATACAACCATCTTCAAGAGAACCATGTCGTCAGGGTTGACATTTGTCATATTCTTTTTGAGGAACAACCAAAAGGGGATAGTGTTGCTTTGGCCAACGTATTCATCTCATAAATTGGACTGAATTTCACCAGGAGTGTTGTCGTTTGCCCTAAGAAATTTAGTTGATGGCAACAAAATAAAATGAAATTCTCCTCTAAGATCCCATTGATGAGAGTTTGATGAACCAACTTTAGCTTCAGTCATCTTCCTATTCTATTGCTTTGCATTTTTCTGCCATAGTAGCCAATCCACTGAAAGAATTCACTTGATAATATTTTAGAACAACGACCTCGCTTTCGTCGTTGGAGTTGCATCCGCAATAGATTGCACGTCGCTCTTGTTTCGTCTTTGCTCTTATTCTCCTTGGCTTTCTTGTGGTGCCCCTCATCTTCAAAGCTAGGTTAACATTTTGTTTGGACCAAATTTGTGATTTACCTTGCTCTAGTTTCACCTCCTTGTCATTATAACTCTTTTTGTTTACCTTGTTTTTTTATCCTTGCTATCCAGACCTCCATCTTCACCGCTGTTTGTTTTTTGTTCTAATGAAGTTTGCTATTTCAAAGGGGGGTGCACCGCCTCTTTTGATTATTTTCTTGTGCTCCGTTTTTTTTTTTGCCACTAGTTCTGCCCGATGAACTTAAAGACAAACCTTAAATTCTGGATTGAATCTCTTAAGTTTTTTGTTTAATTTGTGTTTAAATCTTTTATCTATCAATAATTGTACATGTCTATCTTTTTTCATTTTTTATCATAAAAAAATGTTGAAGTAAACTTTTTATTAATAAATTTATTTACTGAAATATTTTTAATTAAAGAAAATCATAAACCGTATGAACATTTTCATCATTTTCTTCCTTAAACTCATAAAATATGAAGTACAAGATCTCGTTGACCGAGTCTAACTCTAATTGTTTTGTTCAGAGGCAAACAAAGAGATCTACATGATGGTTTGTCCTATTCAGATATTCACGACCAATAAGTATAGCAGTTGCTTTCTTTTCGGATAGGTCATGTCCTGAAAGGAGAAAGAAGGTTAGGTGTCTATTATGGAATTCACCCGACCCGACAGTACAGTACTTTTGGAATGTCCAGTGCCAAAGTCATTTAGAGGGCATTCCCCAAAATGGACTCTCCATTCATTAGATAGATAAGATAACCAAAACTTTGTGATATGCTAGAGAACTTATTCATGTTCAATAAGAGATCTCAATATTATGCCTTGAAGAGGACTCGAACCTCCACGCTATTTAGCACGAGATTTTGAGTCTCGCGTGTCTATTTTTTCACCACCAAGGCATCTTCAAAGTGAATTATATCCTAGGAATATGATATCTATCTAGTCTTATGTATGGAATATATGACAAACTGACAAAGGTGGAGTTTTAGAGTATTTTTATTGATCGTCATGTCATATAGGCCCGACTCAGGCATCCAATTGATTCAATTTAAATTATCCGAAAGATAGATCCCTTAAATATATATTTTGTCAATAAATCAATAAAATTTCTCAATTCAATAGACGCCAAACCAAAAGGGTTGATATGGGGTCTGAGAGAGATATGTAAAAAACATATTCCTAATCCTAAATGGAATGACCTTATAATCATGGGATCGATTCGATCATCAGATTATAAGTTCATAACCTTAGCCCATTCCCTTTTTGGGTGGAACATATCTGTTAAATTCTTTAATTGCAGTTAGTAAGATAAGAATTCAACTAAGAAATTGATTTTAGAAGCTAAAAAAGGGTATCCTGAGCAATTTCAATAATGGGGTTCATTGATATTCCTGGTATATTAGATGTTATCACACATATAATCATACTCAATTCGATGGAATTATTTGATCTTACTGGAGACCTTCTATAATTTTGCACGTGAGAAATAAAAAGGAATATCGAAAAATTGAGTGGCTGAAGTTGAAGCAGCTACTTTCGAAGTAACAAAAAGAAAAGCAACGATTGGAGTCGGAGAGTCATAGTCGAAAAGAGGATTTTCTCACTTCTTTCTCTCATTCAAAACCGTGCATGAGACTTTCATCTCGCACTCCTAAGTGATAAAAGAAAGAAGAAGATTGATTCGTCTTTCTTTTATGATTTCCTTCCTCACAAATGTATAAGACTGAATCCATTCGATTTTTAATTTTCAAAAGGATTCCTAACCCTGAGCTTTTCGAGGAATCCTTCATCAATGATTGTGAATTACCTATTTTTATCAATATTTATGACTTGCTCTTATGGAACTTAGGTTTAAAAAATAGAGAAATAGAACCATATGATTTGATTCATTCTCAATAGTCACGAGATTATCGTCTTAGGGTGATCCTTTTGTTAACAGAAGATCTAATTCAAAACTATTATTTGGTAGTGTACTTTATCTAAAAATACTTTACGAAAGTTAGTCTTTAATAACATATTTGAGATATTAAAGCATTTAAGATTGTAAATGAACTATCATATTTTTTTAAAGTAAAACAATCACATTTTTTTTATAATTAACAATCATATTTTCCTTCAAAATATTCACATTTATTTACATTTTACAAAGCCCAGTCAATTAAGTTATTTATTATTTTTAACAGCATTAACAAATTACTATTGAAGTTAGTTGATCTTTTTATAATCGATAAATTGGGTAGGTCGTGACCAAAAAAAAAACAAATAAATTAAATAATTAGATTTGATTTGGATACTACTGTCATCGTGCATCATAAGAGAGGGAAAGTGATGCAAAAAATCCAACGTGGCTCAAAACAATTGGGTCAAGTTACGTGGCACGTAATATGATTGGTTGAAACAGGTCGAACAGCAAGCGTAAGTGTTGAATCCCATTTATCACTCTCCTCTTTGAACAGAACGAGTTATCTATTTAGATCTCACAAACAGAATCAGATT
>Ga0209282_1000633_pt1 | contig 17354 bp, 12 predicted proteins | sample Mtrugardesep15_FD_187529 | JGI IMG/M metagenome (GOLD analysis project Ga0209282, IMG submission 187529) | Root nodule microbial communities of legume samples collected from California, USA - M. trunc garden sep15 (SPAdes) (version 2) | ecosystem: Host-associated > Plants > Roots > Nodule...
CTGTCTCCGTTGAAATTTGCTAAGGTATCTTGACTTCAGAAGGAGTAAGAGATAATCTTGGTATAAAAACGTTATCGCCTATATTGCTTCCAGATATGACCTTTCCTTCAAGCACAAATTTACCCATTCTGGTTATGATTAGTCTTGTGTCATTGCAAAATCCTGATCTTTGATCTATATTTATTAACAACATCATTGGAACACCAACCTCTAATATGAGTTTGTGATTTGGAAGACTTAATGTATTAATTGTGTTGAAAAATTCAGGAGTGTGGACATCATCAATTGCATCATCATTCGTGTTTCGTGATAACGGCGAATCATAACTCAAAGATAGGATGAATTAATAGTAGAATGACAACTTCTTGTCTTATACCTTTGGGAATTACTGGCAAAATCTGTCTGAAGTCTCCACCAAAAACCACTACTTTACCACCAAATAAAATGTCTTTATTTCGCTTGTCAATTGTCTAAGGTATCAATTTACATCAATATGTTTGGAAGATGATCTAAAATATGATCACCCAAACAATAGTTGACATACAACACAAAAAAAAAGACAAAAAAACAAAAAAAAAGTGAAGAGTTACTATTGTTTTCTTTGTCGTGACAGTAAAACTCTAGTATTATCTAAATGCAAGTTTAAGTGCTTGTATGTGTTCCAGAACCTATATCCAAACTGCGTTTTAAGCTTATTTTCTAATTGAACACTTGTATTAACAAAAGGGTGGTGTCTATATGTGTTCTATTTTCTGCTTAACAGTTCATTTTTTATTCACATAAATCATTATTCTTGCTAATGTTGGCCATATGCTTTTTTACAATTGATAAGACATATGAAATATTTCCTATTAATATATTAACTATATATAAAAATGAACTTGCCGTGTTCAAAAAATAAAAAATGAACTTGTGGAAGTTAACTGTAGCATTGGAATAAAAAGTATAACCTTAATACAAAACCATAGTACTAAAGCATAATATGAATTAGGAAAGAGTATTATACATAGAAATCAAAATATCAGCAAAAGATCAATGTTGCCCATTCCAAATAGATTGCGGAACTCATTTGTCCAACGCGACGTAAAGCACATAAGTACGACCTCTGGCTTTTGCTCCAAGCTTTATGCCTTGTCCTTTGTACAGCTTACGCGCATTACAGAACAAAAACTTCTCTAAATTGTGGAAGAAAAAAAACACAGGTAGTTAATAATAAGTATCTTTAATTTTATCATGAAAACTTGAAAGCAACCTAATAATTTAGAAGACATAAAAATAGAGATGCAATGGAGAAGGGAGAATTCATTCCATCATCAACTTAGTAACTTAACATAAAAACTTATCAACAACTAATGAAAAACTTTGCAAAACTGATACATGCATAGTTTATGTGAATGAGTATAGCCTACTTTTACCCTTATAAAATGCAACAAAGATACACACAACATGTATATGCCTTTATCAGTTTTGCAAAAAATCAACCAAAAACACCAAAAACAACAATATATTCCCAAAGCCCCAAAGAAACATTCACAATATTGAATAGTTAAGTTACAATTTGAGTAAATGATTATTTGTAAATCAACATATGCATTATCATAACTTTATATTTGTTGATTCAATAAAAAAATCACAGGGAAGAGCAAAATACACCAATAGAACATTATACACAGGAAAAACTTGATAAGTGTCATTATTATGCTTTTTTTATTACAAAAGTGTCATTCTTATGATGCTAGTACCATGTTATAAGCCAAACATATCTGCATGTGTATATATAAATTATCTAAAATAAAAGAAACTGGTAATTTTTTTTAGAAAATATTTGTCCAGTTATGCTATGTATGAAGCACAAAATTTCTATTGAAAATCAAAGTGCTTATTTGTTTCATCTTTTACATAAATTAGTTGAAGTTGAACAAACACGCAAAGACAAACAACTACAAAATAAAACAGGAAGATGCATGTGAGTGTCTCGGTCACAAATTCCCTATGCATACTCTAAATAAAGGAACTCAAGATAAATGATCAACACTTGGCTAATTCAGGGAACTGTTGTTCCAAGCATCAATCTAAAGACAGCAATAGGTTAAGCAACATTGTAAAATATAAGATCAGAACAATATAAGTATATACATTTTAATCAATATAATCATTCAAGGGTTTGACTATAAGAAAGAGTGAAACATAAGATCGGCACAATATAAGGATTTAAGATCAAACAACAGACCAAACAACAGAACAGAAGTGAAATACTATATCAGAACAATTCAATCAATCAACAAACTAATAACCACTCAATGGTTTAACCATAAACAATGGTGAAATATGAGATCAGAACATACCTTCTCAAATCAATTCAAGTTGATTAATATCCTGCAAAAACAACTTACCCCCAAATATGTACCAAACTGATTTTCTCCGTAAAAATCCTCCAAAATCATAAAAAAAACATAAAAGGAAATATCAAATATGAATAAAAAATCAAAAATCAAAACAACAAAATCCTTAAACAGTGACAAAAGTTTGTTTGTCATATTAACAAATCAAAGATGATAGTTTGAAACAAAAGAAAACATATGAAAAATCCTAAAAAAATAGAAAATGTGAATAGAATCTGAAATCAAAATCCTTAATATACTATAAATACCTTGATTGGTTGAAAATTCCATCCTTGAATGCAACACATAACCCCAATCATCATCAAAATCCTCTATGTGCGGTTAATCCCAACTCATGTAGCACAACACCCAAATCACAAAAAGAAAGAAAGAAGCTTGGTAGCGAAAAAATAACAGATGAAAAAAACCAGACATCATGCAATCAAATTGAAGCTTAGGTTCAAACTTGTCGTAGATGTTGTTGACGGTAGTGTTGTACTATTGTTAATAGAGTGAGACACATTTAAAATATGAGGATGTAGTGAGTTTGAAGGATGAGATGAAATTTTTGTGCAGAGAAAATAACATAGATGTGAGTTTGAAGAACAGGGAGTTGAACTCATTATTAGTGAACTACAATAATAAGGATGCAAGAAAATACAATTGGGTAGAAGCAAGGGAACAAAGAGAAAGTGTTCTATTGACCACAACAAAGGATAGTAATAATGAATCATTAAGTTAAGTAGTTGGCAAGATGACATGTGCATATAGAAGGGAAATTCAAATTTCAAAATTTGAAATAAGCATTTAATGAGATACCAAAAGCTTGCAACACACACCAGCATTTAATGAGTCCCCATTAGCTTGCAAAGCACTCTTTGGTTAAGTACTTTGGATGGAAATTAGCATAGCAATTAGGGCTAAGCAATTGCTTGACCTAATCAACTTTTAGAGTAAGTATGATCAAAATAATAGAATTTGGAATAATTCCAACGAGGCTTGGCAAGCAATATGCACTAAAGAAATCTATATGTTAGAGAGATGGAAAACATCACGTGATCTAAAGCAGATTGGACAAGACACCTCTTCCCAGGAGAATAACATTTGATGGGAAAAACCATCACCAAGAAGGTTTTAGTGCATTGCAGATGCATCGTTCTCTAGCCAATTGAATTGTGTTGGTAGTAGTTTTTGTATTCATGAGGATCAATGAGCTTTTGTATTACCTAGAACACAGTGGCTCAATCCATTATTGGAATTGGATACATTGGAAGCTTTGCGGATTTTTTCGGCTATGCAATGGACAAGGGTCATTCATTTGCCGAATATGAATTTTGAGATGGATTCAAAATATTGGTAGACAATATCTATGGAAAAAGCAATATCAGATCAGACCTCAATGCAATCATAAATGATTGTTGTCGTCTCTTAACTACCAATCTTGTAACATCCCATATTAAGTTCTTCAGAAAACAAACCATTAAAGTTAATCACATCTTAACTAAGGCACGTCATCTATGCCTAATTTTCATATGAGTCTTGCTAACCGATGCCCTTGAGGAAATGGTTAGGGAAACTATAAATAGAAAATTTGTCTTAAAAATATAAGTTTTGACTTTTGATTAAATAATAATTACACAATTTTTTACAAAAAGTTACTACATCCGTCCTTAATTATAGGATCCTTTCGAGAATTTTTTTTTGTCTCTTTTTATAAGACCTTTTATTTTTATTATTTCAAAGTACTTGTTTTGATTGTTTAACATGAAAATACTTTTTAATATTCTCCTTTTCATATTTACTATCATTCGAACGTATATAAAAAACTTTAAAAGTGCATTAATCTTGTTTTCATATTTTCTTTGCCATTTTCTATATTTTATGAAAAAGGAAAATGGTTTGATTTTCAAATTACAGCAAAGCTTCCAACATTATATTACTACTTTTGTTGAGAGCTTGAACACTCCTCCATTTCCAACTAAACCAGTTAATTCACCACTATGTTCATTCTATAGCTCCATCCAAATCACGGATCCAACTAACTAAACTAAATGGACATCCTCTTCGCTCAGATCCAAGCCGACCTCCGTTCAAACGACGCTCTCCGTCAATCTGGCGCCCTTCTCCAAGCCCTCCAACAATCCGCCGCCGGTCGCGACATCGCCATCATCGCCAAATCCGCCGTCGAAGAGATCGTCGCTGCCCCGGCCTCCGCCGTCTGCAAAAAACTTGCCTTCGACGTCATCCGCTCCACTCGCTTAACCCCAGATTTATGGGACACTGTCTGTACTGGTATCCGCAACGACTTCCATTTCCCTGATCCCGATGTAACCGCCGCCGCTGTTTCAATTCTCGCCGCTATCCCTTCTTATCGCTTAGCGAAACTCATTTCAGATTGTAATAAAGAAATCTCTGATTGTTTTGATTCTCCTAGTGATAATCTGAGATTTTCAATTACCGAAACCCTAGGGTGTGTTCTCGCACGTGATGATCTCGTGACGCTTTGTGAGAACAATGTTAATCTTCTCGATCGTGTTTCCGTTTGGTGGGGTCGGATCGGTGCGAATATGCTGGACCGATCCGATGCGGTTTCGAAAGTTGCTTTTGATTCTGTTGGGAGACTTTTTCAGGAGTTTAGTACTAAAAGGATGAGTAAGCTTGCTGGTGATAAGCTTGTTGATAGCGAAAACTCGCTAGCGATTCGGTCAAATTGGGTTTCTTCTATGGTTGATTTTGTTTGGAAGAAACGTAGGGCGTTAATGGCGAGATCGTTGATTTTGCCGGTTGAGAATTTTCGGGCTACTGTGTTTCCGGTCGTTTATTCGGTTAAAGCTGTTGCTTCAGGTGGTGTTGAGGTTATTCGGAAGCTTTCCAAGTCTTCTAGTGTAGGTGGTGGTGGTGAGGTTGATGCTAATGCTGAGAAATTGGTTGGTGTTTCGGATGTGGTTACACATTTGGCTCCGTTTTTGGTTTCATCGTTGGAACCGGCATTGATTTATGAGGTTGGGATTAATATGTTGTATTTGGCCGACGTGCCTGGAGGGAAAACGGAATGGGCATCGCAATCCACTATTGCTATTCTTACACTGTGGGATAGGCAGGAATTTGCTTCTGCTAGAGAGAGTATTGTTAGGGCTGTCGTTACCAATCTTCATCTGCTTGATCTTAACATGCAGGTGATCATTACTTTATTTCATTCAACTCGATTCATTGCATATTAGTTTCAAGGTTTCGATTTGTGATCAGTTGCTACATGAAGATTTTTTGTGTAATGTGGCTGCTTCGCAACCGCTATCACATCAATCATATTTGTTTTATCTGATTTTATTTTATTTTATCAAGGATAGCGATGTATTTACTATTGCATTCAACGGTAATTTCCATTTGAAACTTTGATTAGTTTATTTCTTTACCTCACCAGGTTATCATTTCCTATAATGTGAAGGCTTATTTTGGCCTATGAATTATGAATCGTGTCAAAATTTCACCAGTCATATGGAAATATCTTGTGCTGAAATGCGCTTTATTCTGTATTCTCTATCTTGTGATGCTGTCAGTTCGTTTAAAAGTAGTATTGGATGTTTGATTAGACATAAGTGATACAGTAGTGCTTATTATTGTCTATAAATGACTTGTTGTAGGTTTCACTCTTCAAGAGGCTACTTTTGATGGTGAGAAACCTGAGAGCAGAATCTGATCGCATGCATGCTTTAGCTTGTATTTGTAGAACAGCTCTTTGTGTGGATCTATTTGCTAAGGAAAGTGTCCGAAGAGGTCAGAAACCTCTCGCCGGAACTGATATTGCTTCCCTTTTTGAAGATGCTAGAGTGAGTGATGATCTTAATAGCATTACAAGTAAAAGCATTTTTAGGGAGGAGTTGGTTGCTTCACTGGTGGAAAGTTGCTTTCAGCTGTCTCTGCCTTTGCCTGAACAGAAAAACTCGGGCATGGAGAGCAGGGTCATTGGAGCTTTGGCATATGGAACTGGTTATGGTGCATTAAACTGGACTGAACCTTCTTTAGAAGTGGTGGAAGTTTGTCGGCCTTGTGTTAAATGGGATTGTGATGGCCGCACCTATGCGATTGACTGCTACTTGAAGTTGCTTGTTAGGTTATGCTGCATATTTGATACTAGGGGCGGTGTAAAGAGAGTCAAAGATGGAGCTTCTCAGGACCAAATTTTGAATGAGACTAGATTGCAAAACTTGCAACGTGAACTTGTGAAGAACTTACGGGAGGTACACAAACTATAACACCTCATATTCAGCACTGCTTCCATATAAAGATTTCTTTTTCTGACGATTGCATGTATGTGACCAATAGCATTCAAACGGTGCTAATTGTATTATTTATTTTTTATTTTTTTAATTGGTAAATATAGAGTTAAGACCTTCAACTTTACCCTACTTCTCAAGCTTTTTCCATTGTGGCAATTTAATCTGCTATTAAGACATCTGTGTAATGCCATGAAAACTGACAATGAAACTATGCCGGTATTATATGAATTCATTGGCGAACACTCACTTACTCATCTCCATGGTGTGCTGAATGATTTTTTACCTTTTTTGAACTTGCAAGATATTTTACGAGTCCTTTAGAACATTTCTTTATTTAACCCTCAATTAAGACATTGGTTATAATGCCAAAAAATTGATCATGAAATTTTGTTGTCAGTGTGCTTCATTTGTCAATCATCACTTTAGTTCAGTTACTCACCTCCATGGTATGCTAAATTAATTTTACATAGTTTGATCCTGAAAGATATTTTATGAGTACTCCAAGACATCTGTGTTTTTTAATTTTGTATAGAACCTCAAGGGCAATGTTTGAATTAGCATGTTGCTTTTCTGAGCAATTTTGTTTATTCTACAACTACATATGATATACCAAAGAACATTTCTCTGTTTCGTTTTTGATTGAAGAGGATAAGTTTCTTCACATATGAAATTTTTATTTCTAGCCCCTTATACATTTGTTCATTGCTTTCTTTATTTTATCATTTATACAAATCAATTTTACATAACTGGAGTTTCCTCAAACTCTTGACCTTTTATACATGTGTCTTGCATACTCAGATATAGGTGTTTTCTGGATTTCAATACTTGTATATTAATGGCCGTGAATGTAACAGGTTAATACACCAAGAATATTGGCCCGCCTTATATGGGCAATTGCGGAGCACATAGATATAGAAGGATTGGATCCACTCCTAGCAGACGACCCAGATGATCCTCTTAATGTCATTATTTCAAATATTCATAAGGTTCTTTTCAATGTTGATTCAACCGCAGATACAACAAATAGAGTTCAAGATGTACAGGCAGTTCTTATATCTGCTCAAAGATTGGGATCACGCCACCCTAGAGCTGGACAGTTACTTACTAAAGAGCTTGAAGAGTTTAGGACCAATGCTTTGGCTGATTCTGTAAGCAAGCACCAGTGCCGTTTGATATTGCAAAGAATCAAATATGCTTCAGGTCATCCTGATAGTAGGTGCGAATATTATGCAATTAATGTTTATTACTGCTGTCCCTATTCACATGGTTACCGGTCTTTATTTCATTCATGTGTTTCGTGAGTTCACTCTTTCTTTTTCCTTTTATGTGATAATTGTATTGATATTCTTGTTTATTATCATCACGAAATTTTATCTGTAATGGTGCTGGTTGTAGGAAACCCTGCCATTTTATTCCTTGCTCTAGTTTGTGCTTAATGGTCATTTCTAATGTAACAATGTTGTATGACCTTTATTACGCAAATCATAAATTTAATTCATTACATTATACCTTATTGCAATTATGTCTCTTATTATTATTATTACCTTTTCCCCAGGTGGGCTGGTGTTACAGCAGCCAGAGGTGATTACCCATTTAGCCACCACAAATTAACTGTTCAATTTTATGAAGCATCTGCTGCTCAGGATAGAAAGTTGGAAGGTTTGGTTCACAAAGCTATTTTAGAGCTATGGAGACCTGACCCCAGTGAACTAACCCTTTTGCTGACCAAAGGAGTTGATGCTACTTCACTTAAGGTTCCTCCTACTGCAAATACTTTAACTGGAAGCAGTGATCCTTGCTATGTTGAAGGTTATCATTTAGCAGATTCAAGTGATGGGAGGATAACTCTGCATTTAAAGGTCAAAGCCTCCTCAATTATATACTTCGTTCTCAATTTTTAGCGTTCCATATGGCATTTTAAAACATTTAGGCATTATATTTACATATACTTTTTTTGTGATGGTCATTATATTAGTGTGTGAATACTATTCCGGTAAAATCAAGTTTACAAAGTCCAAAAAAAATTTGGTGTGAATTATTCTATTCAGGCATGCAATAGATTCCTAAATGCATATTTTCTTACAAGAAATACTGATGTTTATTACTTGTGCCTTGATTATTTTCTCTAGTCCTTTGATTAAAAAAATAAATTAGAAGGCATTATAGAATTGCTCAATATTTTCGATTTTAATGGTAAGATTATGTAGATTGACAATGGACAAAGGATATTATTTATTTTATGGATAAATTATGTAGATCGACAATGTTTCTCATTTATTACAAATGAAAATGCTTCAGGTGTTAAATTTAACCGAGCTCGAACTAAATCGGGTGGATGTGCGTGTTGGATTATCTGGTGCATTATATTATATGGATGGTTCTTCTCAAGCAGTGCGGCAGTTGCGTAATCTTGTTTCACAGGTTTGTCTCCTCTTAAGTGCATATTCCATTCCCTGTTTGAGATAGCTATTTTGCATTTGCATCTTCTTGGCTATTCTCTCTTTGTTTTACATCTCTAGAAATTTTTTTCGGGTGCTTCTTTATTTCCGAGTAACATGATGCCTACTGCCTAGATTGGATTCAGACTGACGTGTCAAACAGGAAGGCTTCATGAGCTCAGCCTGTTTGGACTCTTTTAAATGAATTAAACACAGCCTGCTTGATTTGTGCTGACCATATTCTATAGGCCGACTAGTTGGTGAAAATCATCTAAGGACGTAGAATAACTAATATGGTAACATGAAGAAAAGGCATAAAAAAGAAAAACCCAAACCAATTAGGGTAAAGGGGAAATGTTGTAATTCTCTTAAATTACAGAAGTGAATGCAGGAGCGGTCTGTTTTGTGCAATGGACTTTGGACACCTATAGACTATATTTATTATTAAGTTGGATTTACTGGAAGTTTACAGCCAACTAATTCTATATTTGAAGAAGTCTAACAAAAAAGAAGGGAAGTATGTGTCATCACTGCCACTGGATTGGACAACTTGTTCATTTTTGTCGGATTTAAATTGTCCTATATATAGATTTTTCTTCTTAATTATTGTGTAAATAATCAGCCCCTTATGTTTTGTGGGAGTTTGGAATGTGGACTTTCTTTTAAGTTCATGCATATCTTAAAAGGAAATAAGCCAAATTTTTAGGCAAAAGATGTATTCAAACCTATGATAGTCTATTGCAAACCTTCAGACTAGTTTTTAGGACAGTGGGTTTGGAGTCCAAAGCAATTCCATTCCAATACCTGTCAATTCTTTTCTCAGCTAGGGGGTTGTAAAATGTTGTATACTCTTTTACCTCTGCTTTTATGAACAAATTAAAACTCTAAAAAGCTAGTCCAGCATAGGTTTAATGAGAGGTACTGTAGAATGGCACATAGTAGATTGAACTGGACTAGGACATTCTGCTGGTTAGAGAAAAGAATGTGACAAGGATGTAGACAAACTGATGTGATGAATTCAAACAAATATGTCAAACTCTGGCTCGTGAATTATGGAAGTTTTTGCCAAAGGTTTTCAATAGTCTGTTTTGTGACCATCGGAATGTATTTACTACCCCATCAACTGCTGAATGGGTTTGTCAGTGAGGAATGTGGGCAATTAGTTAGTTATGTTTTGAGAGGGTCTGTCAACGTGGAAAGAAAAGTATATAGAGGTGGTATCATGGGGAATGGGGCTATCTTGGCATCCTCTGAAGTAGCTTAGTTCTGGGGAGTGTATAGCGGAAAACTCATGTAATCTTTTTCATTTATTAAATAATACACTTACTTTTTACTGTTATGCTCTTTGGTTTCTATCTAGGGAAAGAAACACTTGTAATCATTCTGATTTAGTAAATAATACCCTCACTTTATAGAATTTTGTTCTTGGGTTCCTATCAGATTCATCAGAAGTTTACAGCCAGCTATTTCTATGTTTGAAGAGGTCTTACAAATGATGGAATTAGGGATAGATCACCATTTTAAATAGTAACATGATACGCAATAACATAAAACAATAACCAACTCTAAAGATAATGTCACCCATCCTTGTAGTCGTAGCTCTTAACCTTTTTTTCCTAAAAAAAATGCTCTTAATTTTCTATTTATGACGATTTATATCTTCTTCTGTGTAGTCGTTTTTTCCTTCCTTTTTGTAGTTCTTATACTCTAGTTTATTCTGTCCCCCACCAAACTTGGTTCTGCATGCCGCTAATGAAGACAAGTTAGAAGGTTGCCAATTTGTGATATATGGATTATGTTCCTGCTTTTGTTATATCTTGCTAGGAATGTAAATGTACCCAAGTTAATAGTGTACACTTGGAAGCCTAGACATGTATAAATAGAAGTAAGAGGGGGGATAATGGGGGGTATTCAATTGACAAATTCTGTTAACCATTTCGGTTGTAACTGCCTTGCAGTTGTGAAGGGGAATTCCCCTTGATCAATAATACTCACTCCACTATCTTTTCTTTTGTCTAAACTCAATCTATCTACTATAAATCTCAATCTTTATACCGCAGTCTGTTCTGGACTAAATAAAATGGTGCTAATTATTGATTTTAAATAGTTGTACTATTTGCAATAGCTACTTGACCCATGTTCCTGGCGATGATGTTATCTTTTCAGGATCCAGTGCTGTGCAGTGTAACAGTTGGTGTTTCCCACTTTGAAAGATGTGCCCTTTGGGTTCAAGTGTTGTATTACCCATTTTATGGTAGTGGTGTTGTTGGAGACTATGAAGGTGACTATGCTGAGGAAGATCCTCAAGTCATGAGACAGAAGAGAAGCTTAAGGCCCGAATTAGGTGAACCCGTGATTTTGAGATGTCAACCTTATAAAATTCCATTGACTGAGCTACTTCTACCGCACCAAATATCACCTGTCGAGTTTTTCCGACTGTGGCCCAGTTTGCCAGCTATTGTAGAATACACCGGTACATATACATATGAAGGCAGTGGCTTTCAGGCTACTGCAGCACAGCAGTATGGTGCGTCACCTTTCTTGAGTGGACTGAAATCCTTGTCTTCCAAGCCATTCCACAAAGTTTGTTCACATATTATCCGCACAGTGGCAGGGTTTCAGGTTAGAATTTGCTGTCTTATCTTCTTTTCCTTTTTATGTTTTTCTGTTTGAAATAGTTAAATAATGTCCCTGTTGCCATTCCTGGAATTACCTAGGGTGCATTTAGCCAAACATTTTATCAAGTGTTTATTTATCAAGTGCTTTTCATAAAGCACTTAAATATAAACTATTTGTATAATAAAGAGATAATGTGGCTGAACTGTTTTATTAGTTACATGTTTTCATAAGCTATAAGCCATAGCATGCAGAACTTATTGAAATAACTTGAAAACAACATAGGAACATGTGATAACTCATAAGATGTATTCATAACCTCTCCCAAACTTTTACACAAGTCCTTATATCATAGATAAACTGTAATAAGTTCTTTAAATTTAAAATGTGCAGTTGTCTTAAGTTTTAGTGGTGTTACCATTCAATGTCTGTTCTGTGTTTGTTTTTACTTGTATATATTTATATTTTTTTCCTGAAACAGTTAATATGTACCTTAAGTTTGAGAAAATGACTCACATAACATAGGATAATAAGCAATGAACAAAGTAGGGATTATATGCATTGTCTCATGCATTTGCTGACCCTTTTGCTCTGTCATATTCTGGAACAGTTGTGTTATGCTGCTAAAACATGGCATGGTGGCTTCTTGGGGTTGATGATTTTTGGTGCAAGTGAAGTAAGTAGAAATGTGGATTTGGGTGACGAGACGACAACCATGATGTGCAAGTTTGTGGTACGAGCATCTGATGCATCTATTACTAAGGAGATTGGGTCAGATCTTCAGGGTTGGTGTGATGACCTTACTGATGGTGGGGTGGAGTATATGCCTGAAGATGAAGTGAAATCGGCTGCTGCCGAGAGACTCCGAATATCAATGGAAAGGATAGCCTTGTTAAAGGCAGCCCAGCCACGACCCAAGACTCCAAAATCCGACGACGAGGAAGATGAAGAAGAGGATAAAGAGAAAAAGAAGGATGGGGATGAAGATGAGAAAAAGAAGGGACCTTCAACACTAACCAAATTAACTGCCGAGGAGGCTGAGCATCAAGCACTTCAAGCAGCAGTACTACAGGAGTGGCATATGCTCTGCAAGGATAGGACCACTGAAGTCAACTAACTATTTTCCTTTTTCTGTATTAATTTGTTATGTTATGCTGTGTGTTTTTGTTTTCTTCTTTTGAGGCTTTGAGAAACGAATGAGTATATTCTTTGTAATCCCTCTTTTCTTATACAAATTAGATAGGAACCAGACTTCGCCCGAGAACCTGTCCAGTATCTGAGTGTATTCGTTGTATTATTCCCTTTCCCAATTTTTCAGGAAAGCGCTTTGTATATGCACTGTTGAGTATTTGAGTGTATTCTTTGTATTATGTTTGAGCATTTGTTGGAAATGTCAATTTTTTTAGTTAAAATGTACTTATTACAAGCTTACAAAACCTCTATCATTATTCATTGCATTTCTTTTTTCTTTTTTTTTATAAATTAACCTGTATGATGGTTTTATTAACATAAAAATGGATATGTATGAGTTGTCATATATTAACACATGCTTGAAAACACACATACATGCCTGTGTGCATATTCAACATCCCCCACCCCCCAACCCAGATAAACTTTGGAAGTAACAATTGTACTGATAAACTGTCTCAGATGAGATCATACTATACAAGGCTTACATCGGTGGAGTGCTAATCCTAATTTTATCTGTTTATATTATTATAGATCCAAGTAATATTTTTGTTTGGGTTTCAATGTAATTTACGCCTTGCTCACTTTCTTGTATTCCTTATTAATAAATCTGTCAGTTTAGTGAAATGAAGAACCTTTTCTTGTCCCACTTTACATTGAAGGACACGGATTTCATCCTCCAAATGGGACCCTGGTACTTTGACCAAAGTTTCCTAACCCTTACTCGTATTTCTGTTGATGAGAAACATGTTGATCTTAACATGCTTAGATTCTCTTTCTAGGTTCAGATTAGATGCACCATCATTTCATCTTATCTCTTTTGTAAAGCTACAATGAGTATGGGTAGCTAAACTCCATTTGTGTTGGGATTAATTTTAGTTAGTTGTTTGTTTTGTTCCAATTGCTTATATATAACGATTATTTTTTTTAATTTAACGATTAATTTTTCTTTATAACGATTATTTATTTTTGTTTGTAATGATTTTCTGACCACAAACTCTGAAATTGATTTGTTGATTTAACAAGTGTTGTTAAAAGACTTATTAGATAAATGCTAGTCGCTAGCAATAGGGCTAGATTTACAGTCACAAAGCATTGTCGGATCATAATACAAACTAAACATAATAAAAATTTCAAGTGTTCACGAACGCGATGATCATTCAACCCGATGAATAAAACGACCAAACCTGTAATTTACTTGAACTCGTTCAAGTTCGAACTCAACTAGAACCAACCCGCTCAAACTTTAGATGGTTTTGGTTAGGTAACGAGTTTTTATTGCAAAAAATCGTGAACCCGTTCATAAAAAATGTGATTTTGTTTTATTTTTTTTTTTGTTAATATAGTTTAAGACTTTTATATGCCGATTTAATAATATTTCAAGTTAATAGCGCTAAAATTTAAATCGTAGAATTTTGTCTACGTATGAGAATTTTCATGAAAAATAATAATATTTAATTATATTAATTTTTGAAATAAAATAAAATAAAATCTCACATACCCGATGACCCAGTCCAAACCAACCCGCTCATCATTCGGTTGTATTGATTCAGATTTGATATAAAATGTATGGATCTTGACCTAGCTCAAACAAAAATTGCTCGCTCCCAACTGAAAAGACGAAATTGCCCTGACGTGAGTTAACTCACGGGGCGTGAGTTAACTCACGCTAGTTGTGTTCTCTGCGTGAGTTAAGTCACTTAACAACAACACAACATCACAGAAACACAAAAAACACATATTTTCAGCATTTTGGAGGGACTCCAGTCTGATTATACCGTGTTTGACGAGGTGCCGGCTCCACGGATGAGGAGTAGAAGTCCGCAGGAGCAGCAATAGAGTCTTATTTTATGACTTTTTTTTATATTTGTAGTATTTTTATGACATTTTGGTTGTAATATATTTACATTTGCGCGTTTGCGCTTATTTATGACATTTTAGTTCTTTTTCGTTAATATTGCGTATCTAAATTATGAATGAATGAATGCATGATTTAATGAATTGTTGAATGAATGTTCTCTAAATTGTGAGTTTTGGTTGAATGAATGAATGGTTGTACCTATGTATGAATGAAGGAATGAAGGAAAGCATGGAACAAGGCAATACTGTCTGTTCTGGTACTAAGCACAGAAGTTGCGTGAGTTAACTCACGTTGAGGTTAACACTAGCTTGACTTAACTCGCGCAACATGAATTAAGTCACACAAAATTTTACACTAACGTGAGTTAACTTACGTAGGAGTAAAATTGTCATTTCAGTTGGGAATGAACAAAATTCCATAAATTAACCTATTCTAACAAAAGAATAATAACTCATTCTAATGATCTATCTAAATAGTTCAAGAAATAATGTGACTCATGCATCAATGGAGCTCATAATCCTTAAATCATTCAGGCATATTCGATTCGTTTTTAGGCCTATCTTGAGTCATGCATGTGTACGAGAAATAATTAAAAAAAAAGTTTAATAGATATAGTATAATAACATATCATTTGCAAAGTAACCAATACAAACCAGAAAGCACGTTAAATTAAAAGAGTAAAATGGGAAGACAAATCACATAAGACATTTTTCGTACGAACTTGCAAGAAATATACGTTTTAGTCATCTGTTTCCTCTTTCTTCAGCTCAGTGCCACTGGTTAGATCAAACAAACAAGAAACGTTAAAACAATTTTGTATATTTTCCATTTATGTCCAAAATTATTATCATCACATCCCCACACGCACATGCACATACATATGCCATACTACACACTTAGACCTCATTATATGGAATAGTTATTTATTTCAATGTGTCAACTTGTAAACCTTTCACATCATCACCTTAATTCTTCAAATTCAAATTTCAACCCAAAAATAATAATGGACCCACAATCAGTTAATTTCACTCTTTCGGATGCAAACGGAAAAAAGTAGCAAAAAACATTTATTACAAATTGAAATATACTAAAGGGTCCATTAGATTGAGATTTTAAAAGACTATTTTGATTAAAAAAGTTTTGAAGATTTTAAAAGATGTTGTAGGATTGTAAAGACTCTATGTGATTTTAAAAAACTTTTTTCAAAAGTTTATAATCAAGATTTTTCAAGTTGGATTTTAATGGATTGTTAGAGACTTTTAAGATTTCAGAATACTTTATAAGATTTTTAAAACTAGTGTCTATGTCGTCATCCCGTTCTTTCATTTTTTTTTTGCAGAGCCCTCAATAAAGAGTACTCTTCCAGAAACTAGCGTATGTTGCTAATTGTGACACTCACACGGTATTTTTTATTAAAAGGTGAAAGAATAATTCGTCATGTGATCATCACACAGCTCCGTTCTTTTGTTTGTTTAAACAAAGAATTCATAATTATTGTTTTATTGTAGAATATTTTTTGCCATATTCGACAAACTTGTGAATGAAAAAAAAAAGTTCTATTTTACTGGAAAAGTAAAACAAGTTCAGTGAACACAAAAACAATAAAAGAAATACATCAAAGTTGTAAAATCAACAATGAATAATGAAGTTCTCATAAAACAATGTACAGTTAGACATACATCACGTAAAAAAATATAATTAAAAAAAACACGTTGAATGAATATGCATAAAAAGAAAATGTGTAATAAAATACCAATATCACTTTTGTCAAAAAAAATAAAAAATACTAATGTCAGTTTTTTTTAGAGAACCAATGTCAGGTTGAAATTGACTATGAACAAAATAAAAAAATTGGAAAGAAATAAAGATGAACGGAGACAACTGGTGGCAACGACAGAAAACAATCCTTAGGATTGTGAGAAAGTCTCAAGCTTTTGTATGAGATTGTTGAGCGAGTGTATTTTAGTTAAAATGTCTCTCAAAATTCATTATACTAAAGAATCTCTCCAAATCTATATGTTTTTTTTAATACCAATAGACATTTTATAAATCTTAACAAATCTTGATTGAATACCACAAAATTTTGTTATACTTCATAAAAATTATGATTGAATACCATAAGATTTTATTATCATTAAAATGTCTTTTAAAATCTCTTGAAATCTCAATTCAATACACCCCTTAAGATCTACTTAAGGGTGAAGATTTTCGTTCCCGTCATTACTATAGTGGAAGTTTAAGAAATATATGGATACCTTTTTTTTCCTACTCACATTGAGAAGATTTTTCACTTTAAATTTTTTTCATGTGTTCATTCATGTTTTTGCTTAGTTCCTATTTTAAATTCACGAAGAGGAAAAATACGTAGGCATTTTCCAACATAGATAACTAAATTAATTTTACCTTTGAGCTCTAATCCACCTTGAGAGTTGATAGAGTTGTACTGTCTCATTAGACATATGACATACAAGAAGATGTATGTTACGCGGTTTCACCACCCAAGCAAACCGCATGAATATTCCTGAATAAAGACACATACCTGCACAATTTTATTTTTGTTAGAACATTTACAATATAAGTAGAAAATTAAAAC
>Ga0209282_1000634_pt1 | contig 17351 bp, 10 predicted proteins | sample Mtrugardesep15_FD_187529 | JGI IMG/M metagenome (GOLD analysis project Ga0209282, IMG submission 187529) | Root nodule microbial communities of legume samples collected from California, USA - M. trunc garden sep15 (SPAdes) (version 2) | ecosystem: Host-associated > Plants > Roots > Nodule...
ATTCCTTTCACTGTGTTTTTGAGATTTAGGGTTATAGTGGTTTCTTTCTCGGTCAATCAGAAAACGAAAACATGATTTAAGATGAGGGATTGTTGATTATAGGCAGAGAAAGTGGTGAGAGAAGGGGATTGCAACAAGAATTCAGAAGAAGAAAAAGAAGAAGAGGGAGATACGAAGGGATAGTGAAGGAAAAAAAAAGAGAAAATAAAAAAGAAAAGCTAATTACATTTTTGTCCTTTAGTTTTGATTGGTCCAATAAACAGAAACAAGGGGCTTTTTGTCCAAGTGAAAATGTGTTGGTTGCTAAAATAGACCTTCATGAAAATGAGTGGGTCTATTGTAGCAAACTCCATATATATATATATATATATATATATCCGACAACAAATTGCGCTACTATACCTTTTTTATGGTAAAATCAATACTTGTAAAGACAACATTTACGAATATATGAGACATGACATTGCTATGTATATGACCTGACCATTGTTCTATTATGCCTTAAAAATAAAAATGTCCCAAACCTTATGATCTGGCCATTGTTTTTTTCTGCTTTGATGTCTTAATATAAAGTTTGTTTAACCTTAAAAAAACAATTATCCTTTTTAAATTTTCTTTTGCTTGATTTGCTGTATTTAAAGCTTTCTTTTCCATATAATTTGACTATCATATAATATGATATATGTTTTTGTCCTCCTCCCTTTCATTATTATGAATTTGAATTATCAATGGATAGATGACTCAGGCTCACTTTATGTCATGCTGCAAATCTTTCTAAAGCAGAAACTTAATTCTCTTTTATCTTTAATAGGTTAATTATCTACCACGATCAGCCTATGTTTTTGTTTGGTTGTAGGTCCTAAAATTGATTCCAGCTCTAAATCCAAATTTACTCAAAAGCCTAGAATTCTAGTTTTTACGGTGGCATAAAATCAATTTTTTAATTTATTAATGTATTTAAACATAAATGATTTTATTTTTAATCATTTTTTTCCAAAACTATTTTTTTTTTCAGAAGTGTTTTTTACATTACTACAAAATCAAACATGCACTTAGTTCGGCTATGCTACTTTTAATTTTGGGGTTTTTTATGGTGATTATGTTTTGTAAAGTTTACATGAAATTGAATTTGATAAAAGAAATAAAAAGGGAAATCAAGAAAGCAAAATCACAATCTAACATGGACATATAGTCAGCTAAGATATACTACTGCTGCAGCATGCATTTTCTTGTACCCCATTATTAAAAAAGTTTTGGTACTTTCCTTCATCAAGAAGATGTTGATTTAAAGAGCTTACTTTAATTTGTCAAAGTAAATTAGATTTTGAATGGTTCAGTCACTCCTAGCAAACTAAAAGGAAGAAAATAAAAGTCCAACTTGTATATAATTTTCTTGTTTAATCCCTTTGCTTAACAACACAGTAACAAAAGGTTCCTTTATATCCTTTAAACGAGTGTCTAACTCGTAGTACTACACATGGGTCTCACATCTCTTTCTAGTTTTTATTTTATTTATTTTTTATAATGTAGTGTTTTCCCTCCCCTTTTGTGGAGCCTTTGATCCTCTACTATAAACAATCCTTTTTTTTTTCTTCTTGGATTAGTTATTTTGATGTTCATAGTTTCTACGCCAAAGTGGGTTGTGCTTTTTGTTTACAGCAGCAGAAAAGGGCATGCCATGCTTAATGCGTAAGAAACTTGTTATTGGTATTTTTTTTGGGATCACTTGCAGTTTTTTTTAATTAAAAGCGGGGGATCACTTGAAGTTAATTCATATTCCTAGGGTGCATAATTGTTAATTTTTGATAATTTACTTAATTGCAACTATATTTATGAATTACAGAGTACTAACTAGGTGGTTGGAATATAATGTTTAACAAACTCTTAAACTCTATAAGTTTTGGTGGAATTTATCTCTTAGTTAAACTTTGTCAAACTCTTAATTTAACCAACTCTTAAATTAAATACACCAACGGCTAATGAGTATACGATTCTAGATAAAAAAAAAAAAAAAAGTTATCTTTCAAACTCTTTCAAGTTCAAGTAAACTCTCATGAACTTGCTTCGTTATTCAAATCCGTTCACGAAAATGTGGGAATCTTTGCTTATTTTTCACTGCATCCAGGCGACAATGCAACGACGCTTGCTCATTTGATGTTGGAACATATGTGGAAATTGAGTTAAAAGATTAAACACAAATTCTCATGTTGGGTAGAACTAGTGTTGTATGAATTGTGTGAAAGTCCCACATCGGATACACACACATTAGTAGTGTTTATATAGTGGGGGTGTACCTCTAATTAATGGGGGTACAAATCTATGTGAACGAAGTAAGCACTAGAGAAAAAATATATAGATATATATTTTATTATTTGGAAATGATAAATTAAATAGTTAATTTAATCATTATTAGAAAGTGATTTCTTAGTCCCCAAATTTTGCTAATTATTTGGAAATGATAAATTAAATAATTAATTTAATCATTATTAGAAAGTGTTTTCTTAGTCCCCAAGTTTTGATAAAATATTTTGAAACGCAATCTAGAATATTTTGGAACACAATCTCAAATATTTTAGTAGGCAATCTAATATATTTTAGTGCTCAATCTGAAATATTTTAGTAGGCAATCTAATATATTTTAGTGCTTAATCTGAAATATATTTTTGTACTCAATATAATATATTTTTGTACTCAATTGAGATATTTTTGTACTAGATCTAATATGTGAATTACTTAATCACAAAGTAATGTATTACTTGTTCCAAAAGTTTCTCACTTATTAGTTGTGAATTTTCTCTATAAATAGAGAGCTCACATAATGCATTCCACACACCTAAACTCACAGTTGATGCTTCCTGTGTTTTTCCTCTCTTCTCCCTCCTTCGACTTGTGTTGACGAGTCCTTATCCTTTTTCTACTCCTTTCTGTCCCTTCGGAACTAAGAGTGTTCTTAAGACCATAGTCCCTTTTCGGTATATTGTCCCTTCGGAATCAAGAATGGTCTTAAGAGCATAGTCCCTTCAATTATTTATGTCTCTTAAGAATAAATAATATTTTAAGTTCATGTCCCTTCAATTATTTATGTCTCTTTAGAATAAATAATATTTTAAGATCATAGCCTCTTTTCAGTATAATGAGAATGATCTTAAACATATATATTCTTCTTCAATTCATGGAGAAGTTAGATGTTAGAATGGTCGTAGCACCATATTTGAGTGGTTGAACTACCATATTAAAATTTGGAGAAGTTAAAAATTAGAATGGTGGTAGCACCATGTTTGAGTGGTCTAAACACCATAATAGAGTGGTACCATGATGAAGGTGTAATTCTCGAATGGTTTTCTACAGTGCAGTAGTTAACCGCACAGTTGTAGCTGGACTTGTTTTATCCTGGAGGCGGCGTGGTTGATAGTCTGTCTTGCACAATTTTGGGTAGTGCCACGAAACGTCTTAAAGAGAGCGACCTGGTCGTGACTCAACCTAGTAACAACTTCGGTAGATATTCTCTTAGAAAATAGAATTTGGAAAACTAAAATACAATAGTTTGGAAATCCAAAAACAACATTTGACATTGCACTCGAGATGTTGCTCCAGACAATGACTTGGCTTTCACACTATTGCGTATTCGATTCATGTCATAGAGATTGGATTGGACAAAGTTTTACGCTTGCTATGTAAACTTAACACAACTCTTTCCTTTTATTCGAGTTTGGGACCGGCTACACATAACAGAGCTAAACATAGGCCGGATTAAAAGAGCTAAAATTATATTTTAAAAAAAATATCTAATACCAACACAAAAAATCAATCAAGTCCAAACAAAATCAAAATTAGATCCACTAAACTTACAGTTATTATTGTAAATTTTTCAAAACTTTAAATAGATAAGAAATTTATAAAACTAGACCATATGATTTTCCTCTTTATCAAATTGGTGTTATGAGTTATCTAAACATGTGATCTAGTGTTCGAATCTCATAAAATTTATCTTTTGGGAGAACCATATTTCAAGTGTGTTCTAGACATAGAAGGATTCTCTATCTTTAACAATGAAAAGTCGTAATTTGATTATGTTGTAGCAAACACATAACATGTCATAATTTGGTTGAGCTATGCTTTTTGCTGTTTTCTCATTGTTTGTAGCTTTTGCCAAATGTTTAGTACAAATTCTTAAATTTAGTAAAACTTTAAACTAGAATAGTACATGTGTAATGTAGAACAAGTTTGTTTTAATAGTGTTTTACCATGGCAAATGGTAGGTATATGGAATGCAATAAGTGTTTAGGACAGTGAGGGTGGATATTTTTGTTGCTATAAACTATGCAGTGAAAGTGTATCACATATGCTCTATAGACGTAGTGAAGGTCAAACTTCTCCTTACAAAGATATCAATGTGTTGGTCCTTGAAATAAAAACTTTCATCAACTGATGAAATGAGTCTCCACCCATGACCTTAGACATGTAATCAATGGAATGAGTGACATGGCATTGGCATAGCAAGTTCTTAGTTGGAAATGTGATGGACCAAATGAGTTTATTGAAGCATGGCATAACAATCATAATGGAATGGGTGATTATGTTGGGATTTGCATACAAAGAGAGAAGTGAATGTAAAGTGTGTGACGGAGAGGGAAAGTATGAAATTGATTATGCAACAACTTATTTTCATTCATAGCTTCAATGCATGCTTATACAACTTTGAAAATGGGCTTACAATCACCTAAATAGGCCCAATACTATCTAATTACATCAGTCCGTTGAGTTGTTTGTGCTCCAAGCATCTTAACTAACTTGGTTGGTTAGTCACTTGCACTGCAAGTAATTTAAACAAACCTAACTAAAAATCTGAGTTTATAACTAGCTCAGCTTTTAACCAACATTCTTAACCTCTAATTTGAATTATATCTCAATAGATTAGATCAAATTGCAAAGAAAATCATTTTAGGGTGTTAATTAGATGGTTTAAGTTTGTAGCATCCATTATAGCTTTCTTATACTATTTTTGAGCATAGTGTGATGGACTGATGAGTTGATGGCTAGGTTCCATTATTTGATTGTTATGCCAAACTCAATTATTAGTGCTTGAAGGTTTAAGTTGATGAGTTGTACTATACTTATGAGTAGACACTACTTTCTTTCTATGTATATGACAGAACACCAATTTAAATATAAGGAAATAAGATTGAATAATATCTAATAGAACACTAATTTGAACAAAAGAAATTTAGGATTATCCCACCAAATCATACAAAACACATCATTACAATTGATGTCCCCTCAATTTTGCCTACAACCAAAATAACAACCACACACAATAGAATTTCGTATGCCGTGGTAAGCAAATTCCTCTATTAGGATTTTTTTTTAGAGTCTATTAGCATTGCTATCCTTCCCTATTAACATTGGTGTAACATTAGTATCAAATTAAATTGTCATTTTCATTGTAGTATGACAAATTTGGATGCGGATAAATATGGGTGGCTATGTAAGCACTTTCTCTCTTCATTTGTTTGCATATCCAACCTAATAAATTGTATTAAAATAAATAAGTTTTGATGAATTATAATGGCAATGCCAAAACCTATAGAGATTGGATTCTTTTCATTTTTCCCATATGATTTTTCAATTTCTTGAATGGACGGTGGAGATTTCAGTAGTCCAAGATATCACAATAGAGAATCAATTCCTAAAAAACTATTGGTTGGGCTTATTCAATTTTTTTTTCTTCAAGTTGCTGGGTTATTGAGGTTGAAAGCTTATTACCATTAAAATTTTATAAAAATATGTGTACATATAGAAACAACTTAAGCGCTTGAAATGATGAGCTTCATTGTCATGTTCTAATTACCTCCTAGTAGATAGAAAACATAGCACAATTAGATAATTGCACTAACCAAAATTTTGAAAATTGGATACGAACCAACATAACCGACTTGAAATCGGTGGAATAAGTGAAAACCGTTGGTTTCACGGTTTCAATTGTATTCGGCAAAATAGATGTTCACATATATCATCAACTAGTAACTAGTTTTTGCAACCGTAAAACCTAGATAATAGATTCTCTCTTTTTCACCTTATGTTTTTCCGACATTTTTTTTTTGTTGAGAAAGATGTTTTTCCGACATTAAAACTTGTATTATTCTTCAATGGATGATGAAGATTTTAATGGACCAATGTATCATATACTTGCTCCGTCCTATAATACTTGACCCAGTTGACTCTATTACGCATACCAATGCATAATTTTGAGCTAAAATATCTTGAATAATATATCAGAAATAATTATGAAAATTTGATATTTTGAAAATACTCATCGAGACGAACCTAACGACATCTTATATGATACTATTTATCTTTGTATATTAGTAGAAATATATAGTCAAAGTAAGTCAGGTCAAAATTCCAAATTTTCAAATGTATCAACTATTGCGGGACGGAAGGAATAATACAAAAGGATCCATTCCCCAAAATCATTTGTTGTTTTAATTTAGTGCCTTGGTGGCTATCCCCCATCTAGCCCTTTTTAATTTTGTCTATAGTAACAATGAACAGTACTCATGTAGAGGATAACTAGAGTAGTCAATGATTGGCATCTGGGATTGTTACGCAAACTCCCTAATTCCTTGGAGTTTTAGAATTTTTTTTTTCTTTTTACAGAGGCTCTTGGAGTTTTAGATTTACAGAAAAAATTTCTTATTATTTCTTTCGTCTCAAAATATAAGTCTTTTTTTTTCGTCTCAAAATATAAGTCTTCTTTTTTGTTACAACATATATACATATAGTTAATATTATACAAGAAATAAAAAATGATAATTATTTACGACATAGTCATCTTTAAAAGTGTGAAAAAGATAAATTATGAGAGTTGGAGAATAAGAGAAAAGTAAAAACTAGTCGGATTATAATAAGAATTTTTTTTTAATATTTTTTTATATTGGAAAACATGTAAAAGGTGACCGAACTTTTTAACTAGAATAACTTATATAATAGAGGCATTGCATTATATATGTAAGGGTCGGATTTCGAACCTCTGACATCTCATATATTCCTCTTAAGAAGCGAATTTGTAGACATTATAGGTTACTTGACCTAAAAAATATAACTATTTCAATATACTTATGTGTAAGGTAATACTCATTATTTTTTTACAAGTAAGGTAAAACTCATATATTAAGAAAATAATTAGTTATGTTAATTATTTTCAGTAAAATGATATGTTTAGATTAAAATAAGTTTTTAAAAAAGTAAAATATCACATTAATAGATTAATTAAACAGATATACCACACCGTATTTCATAAATGAAAACATTATTACAAGAATAATTATTATTATTATATTAATATTTTAAAGTAAATTGCATTATTTTAAACTGTATAAAAAAATTGCATTATTTTAAATAAAATGTTTCAAACAAAACACTTCTAATGAGAATTAATGTGTGTACTATTATACTCCCTCTGTCTCGCAATACTTGACTCATTTGAAAATATGTAATTTTGACCTAACTTACTTTGACTATATTTTTCTACTAATATACAAAGATAAATAATACTCATATAAGATGTTGTTAGATTCGTCTCGATGAGTATTTTCAAAATATCAAATTTTCATAATTTTTTTTAATATATTATTCAAGATATTTAAGCTCAAAACTATGCATTTATATACGTAATAAAGTTAACTGTGTCAAGTATTATGGACGAATGGAGTAATTTAAACGAGCCAAAAGACACCTATGCTACCCAAAAAAAATTGACACCAATGCACGTTCATGTTTCACCATGTGGCACCATCACTGTGGACAAGTTGGCTTCCATTAATTATTCACAAACACAATGATTTTTAGGGTACAATGAATTGAAATGGAGGAGCTTTTCCTTAGACGATCGATGTATTTAATTAATTTCACGAAATGAAAGGTATTTCTATGGTTGACATTTATTTAGACGAGCTTCATGCGAGCCGTGTCTAGTGGGTTAGATAGGTCCATCCCCCATCATTGTGGAGACATAGATAGACCTCAAACAAATCCATGCTAATAATACTGATTTTTTTTAGCAGATCATAATGATTACGATTATACATATATAATCAAACAAATTTAATTGAGTTTGGAAAATGTTAATTATAAAAAATGTAAATGTGTATGGGGCTTTGAATTTTAAAAAGGGTAATGTTATCCACTGTTCCTAAGGCACAGGTTAAAGAGCAATAAATGAATAAATCTCTCTTGTTTCACCTTAATTAAAGTGATAAATAAATCAACTAATTAAAGTATGAAAAACGTGCATTCAATACTATATTAAATTTCCTATTTTGTGATACAAGCATGGAATTTCTACACATTTGATGATTTTGTATTTGATATATTTGTTTTAGAGATTGCATTTGATATTTTAATTGGTTATGCTTTATTTTAGAATTGTTAATTTATTTTAGACTTTATTTTAATTGAATATGTTGCTAATTATGCATAGGCTTTCCGTGAATTGGTTTGAAAGAAAAAATGATTCACAAAAAATTTACGGAAAGAAAAATTGGTTTGAGTAAAATCCACAAGAAGAAAAAAAAATTGTTAGGAAATGAAAAGGATACATGAATATGAATGTAAATATGTAATGGAAAAGGAAATTTAATGGAGTATTAAATACAACTTTTTTATTTTAATTAATTGACTTATTTATCACTTCAATTAAAGTAAAACAAGATAAATGTGTTCATTTATTGTTCCTTAATCAATGTCCTAAAGGTACCGATTAACAACCCTATTTTAAAAAATATAATCAAATATTAAAATAATGTTTTGTGACTTTTAATAGTTGAGGTGATAGAGATAAAGAGTTAAATGACTTGTTTAAAGATCTTATCCTTTCCAAAAATATTACTTCTAATTCTACCTCCAATCTTTTTCATAAGAGATATATGAGTCTTTAAAAGTTAATATATTTGATCTCTTAAAAAAAAACTTTTTTTTTGAGCAATAATTTTTTTTTTGATATATACTAATATTTGTTATTCTTATAAATATTTCGTCACTTCAAAGTTTGAGATGCATATGCAGTTAAGATTACATACAGTCTTAAAGTCAATAGATTTGATTGCTTATCAAACGGCTTAGATTTTAAGTCGATTTATTCTTTTATTTAAACATTGTTTCTAAAGAGGCCGTTGGTGGTGTCTTAGACGGTGGAGATGGAGTCATGACGTACTTCTCTGCGGTGCTCTTTCATCGTATTTTGCCTTGTTTGTCTTGGATTTGAGTGAATACCCATATTCGTCCTTGAATTTACACCAATCAGACAAAAACGTCCCCCAATTTATCGAAATGCACGCTGTCCCTGAATTTGTCATATCTCAATCAAATTAGTCCCTACGTCCATTTGGGGCATTAACGGTGATGATGTGGCCGTTAACCTCACAGATGGGTTGCCATGTCAGATGCCACATAAGCAGGGACTAAATTGATCGATATTGACAAAAAAATTCAAGGACGAAATTGATTGATTTCAGAAAATATTATGCAATATAGTCCTTGTTAATTTTTACTTACTATCAAATCGATCCGTAAATTATATTAAAAAACCGTCAAATAAGTCCGTGAATAATATAAACATATATCCAATTTGATCCTTGAAGCATATATTTGCAGAACAAAGTAAAAATGACAGAACACACAACTTCATCCTTGAAAATACTATTAAATAAGTCATATGTCTTCACTTTGAAATATTACATAGGCAAAAGCAACCCAACTATGGGGCATCAATAAGTCATAAGTCATTGAAGGATGTTCTTAAATATTACACAGCCAAAAAGATACCTAACTAGGGGGAATAATTTAAACAAGTCAAAATATTCCAAAAAGCATAATCTAAACATGCATCAAGTATCACTTGTTTGAAAATCCAGAGGTTGGGATAAACTCCATGAACTTAGGTTGAGTTGAACCGGATGAACCATAATTTGCATATGAAACTCTAACAACGGCAGGAGCAGTTGGATGTGTTGGTGCAGGACCTCTCACTGGTGTTTTCTTAAGCCTCTCATTTGAAATAATTGGCACTCTAATGTCATACCTCCTTGCGAGAACACCCTGCAACAACATTTTCAATCATATCAGTCCCTAAATTATAAAACATTCAATCAAATAAGTCCCTAAATTATATACTAACTATCAAATTGATCCTTAAGATTTAACAATCATACATGTCCAGGCACTACTTCATTTGCAACAACATTGACAACATTTTATCCCTGAATTGCAACATTTCCCGTAACAACATTTCCAACATTGACATTTTCAGCAGTTTCTGCAACTTGTCCATCATTTTCAGCAACAAGATTTGCAAAATTAACATTTCTAGCATTTTTTGCAACATGTCCAGCATTTTCACCATTTCCTGGTACATCATTTCCAACATTTTCTGCATTTTCAGCATTTTCTTCTTCTGGCTTCGATACTCATCTCGCTCTAAACAACCACCGTGATGCAGGATTAGCGTGATATTGTCTCCATCCTAGGGATTTTGCCAACATTAGTCATAATCACAAGCAAAGCAACATAAAAATGTAAATCACAGTACAAAATAAACCCTTTTTATAAACTATTTTAATCAACCACTTTTTTCGTTCATAACTACGTAGTTCATCATTTTTAGTAACCAATACATAAAAACATGAAATTTTATAGTCTTTAACACAAAACCCTAAAATCAGTAATCTAAAAAACGCAATTAAAGCAAGCAAAAACGAACATCATGATGATAATGAAAACCCTAAAGTTGAAAATGAATGCCTAAAAATTGAAAACGAAAATCACAATAATGGACAGAAAAAGGGAGAAACGAACAAGACTTAATGGAGAACGGACAGGAACGACGTTACCTTAAGAAATGAAGAAATCTTATGTCAAAACGGAATCTTTTGCAACGTTCCTCGCTAGAGACGATGATGATTTTGGAGTGGTGAAGATGATGAAGGTTTTAGCGGGAAGGAGAAAGGTCAGGGACGTTTTTGATGTTCTGACTGAAATGTGAGGAGGATGGAAATGTATGGGTAATAGAGGGGTAAATTTGGAAAAACAGAAAAAATTGAATTTAAAAAGTAAAACTGAAATTTTTAGCGTTTCAATCAAATTCTTGTATACGTGGCTTCCATGTTGACACGTGTACAAGACAACATGACATGCAGGACGACAACTCAGCAGCACTAACAGAGCATTTGGACGAAATGACTATTTTGATGGACGTTTGTTAAATTCAGGGATAAAGCGTGCATTTCGATGAATTGGGGGACATTTTTGTCTGATTCGTAAAAATTCAGTGACGAATTTGAGTATTCAGTCCTTGGATTTTGGCTTAATTAACCTTATTTTATTGGACTTTTAGTCGATCTGAAAGATAATTTGATCTTTATTAATAAATTTTCCTTGAAAAAAAATATATGGTCTTCAATACTCCGCGTATGTATACACCGATATCCTAAAATATAATTTGGTATGAACTGAGAGGTCGCATTCTTTCAAAGCACAAAAGTGAATGGATATTCAAAGATCGAGTATTAGCTAGCAGTAGCAAATATTGCATTGTCCATTTGAATTTATAACAATTCGTCGTATTATATAACTGTTTGAATCCCAGCTGATTCCAGATGGCCTGCCTAGACATTTTGAGCCACACATATTTAGACCCTCTGTTACAGTTCATTAAGAAAAAAAAAATTGTAGCTTTTTCTTCATGGTTTAACCAAAGGTTGTGATTTCAATTCAGATAATAGGTCAAACTCTTGAAGGGTAATTTGTTGTCCATTGTGGTCCCTACTTTTTGACACTATTGAGCATCTTCAATGAATGTTTTCAAGTGAGTTTCATAGAACAATGAACTATTTCTTATGTTTTATCCATATTGGAGGAACCATTACATGGTGGTGTGGGTAACAAACAAATGGTTGAAGTAGCTTAAATAAGCTACCTTATATCATCAAATTAAAAGTTGGTTTATTTTCTCGGATTAAAAGTTGTAAAAAAAAAAAAATCACTAAAAGGTTGAGTTTCATAAAGTTGTTTGCTTTTTCTATCATTTGAGTAAAATATATTTGAGTTGCATAGATGTGGTATGATGAAAGTCACTTAATAGTAGTTATGTAGCCAAGTTTAAGGTCTTTAGAAGGTTGTCGTTGGAGATGTTTAAGTGTGATTTTTCTAGTTATGTAGTTTGTCGTTTAGTTATGTAGTTTGTCAAGTGACCTATGTTAACGTAACCCTAATATTATTTATTTTTGTATATTATTAGTAGAAAAATATGGTTAAAGTACGTCAGATCAACATTTCACATTGTCAACTAGGTCATTTAATATAGAATGGAGGAAAATGTTAAAGATATGAAAGATAAAAAAATATACATTAATATGTGTGACATAATCAACTATATCACTTAATATGAGACAGAGAAAGTAATGTTTAAGGACACTTATTAGAATTTCTATAAAAACTTAAAACTATTTTCAAAAATTCCTTTCAAGAGAAACCGTTAAAAAATAAATAATCTGGTATGTACCACTTGGGAAAACTCAGGGCCTGGGACTATTTTCTTTTCCTTTTTGGTTTCTTTAGAGCCATGTCACTTATATTATGGCGTGAAGAATCAAAATTCTGTATAAATTACAACAGGTTATGCAACCACAGCCACTAAAGTGATAAAGCATTAATCACCCTCAAATCGTGATATGCGAAAAATCGTTTTTGTTCCGTTTTGTCTCTAAGACGGCCAAATTCCAAAAATTGCATTTAACATTCACAGTCTCTGGCTAACAAGGATCACTATCATTTTATCTTTTTTACTTGAAGGATCACCATCATATTTAAAGATATGCTACTGCTACTTCCCTTCTTAAATAGAATCAATATTTAAAACAAAATAGTCTCTGACTGTAACTAGTTAATTAAGCTTTAATTCAAATTATTAAATGCATTTGTTATTAGCTTTTTCACACACACATATGACCCAACTAGTCATGTCTTCTTGATCCATCTTTGCTTTCATATGTAATTTCCACATGAAAGTAAAATACAATCTTATATAATAAGTTTAATTCAGTTAATAAAGATGTTGTATAATATATAAAGATGTTGGAATTCGAATTCAAAACACTTAACTTTTTCACTTTAAAAATATGAATTTCTAATCACTGTATTAATTGACAAAAAAAACATATAAAAAGTTTAGATCACACTTACCAATTTGATGTGGAATTTAGACCTAATCCATTCCTATTACTATATACCCCCAATTAGTAGTTCTCATCGGTTCAAAGGGTGACAGACACACGTGAGTTAATCACCAGGACGACATTGAGTTCCACTGTTCACGTGTGGCAGTCAAAAGCTGCATGAGATAAAAATTATGGTTCCATCTGCATGTATTAATTGCAGTTGCATCGTCACCCATGACCCCTCAATACGTCATCATGGAATAAATACTTCCTCCCATTGACACATTTGAAAATTTAGAATTTTGAAGTAACTTACTTTAATTATATTTTTCTACTAATATACAAAGATAAATAATATCATATAAGATGTCGTTATATTCGTCTCGATAAGTATTTTCAAAATATCAAATTTTCATAATTTTTTCTAATATATTATTCAAGATATTTAAGCTCAAAATTATGCATTGATATGCGTAATATGGTCATTTGTGTCAAGTATTATGTGACGGATTGAAAAATAAAATCACTTACTCGTATTCTTTTGAAATTATTATTCCTTTATTTTTTATTTATTTTGGATTTCTATTACTCGAGGAAATGAGTATATTTTGACATTATTCATTTACTCTTTTTCATTTTAAAATTCGTGCTATATTTTGATTCAAACAAAAAAAAAGCTATCGTATTTTTGTAGACTTAAATATATGGAATTTTTTTTACTAACCTCGCAATATTTAATCTTATCATTTTCAAAATATCCTTTAATTAGTGCTTTAATGAAACAAAGTTTTATGTAAAATCAAATTAGAGAACGTATAATTTGGACGATGCAACTATTTTTTACTCCATTTAGTAAATTGACTGAGGTTAATTAATATTATTTATAAATTTGGATTTAGAATGTGTTTTATGCTTACAATTACTACATCTCAAATATCAAATATATTATCTGAACTTTGATGCTCAGATTAACACAACCAAAAATTTTATGCAAATCTTAAAGATATTTTTGAAATGTAAAAAGCAGTGCACTCTAACTTGTGAAATATATAATGAAACAGTGATAGGTCTCACCTCATTTTGACACCTGTCTCGTTTTCAACTATAGCAGATGAAAATTTGGTTGCCAATTTTGCCAATAATTGAGGGGACACAGCAAGGGTTATTTGGCGGCGGATTGCACGTAGAAGAAGATAAACCATGAAATGAATTGAAATGTATTTTTTTTAAATGGTGAAAGAAAAAATTATTGATAATAAAGTAGTACTCATTTTTTTGTCAAAAGACTTGACGTATTTAGTTTAAATTTTATGTTAAATTATACATCCACTTTGTTTGATTATTTTTTATTTAAGGAGATTCATTTTTGCTTATAATCAAGGGTGTGAAGAGTACATTGGTTTACAATTAAGGATGTGAACCGATAAAAAAACAAAAGAAAATAATAAACTGAATATCTAATCGGGTGATGAGATAATAGCAACCAATTAAAAAGTAAAATGAACATTGAACTTCAAAACTTAACTTATCCATTTTTTCTTATGAGTGGTGCTAACAACATTCTCTTCAACACTCGCTTTTTTATTGTCTTAATCACGGTGGGTCTCGTATTTTGAAAATGAATTTCACTTAAAGTAGTGTATTATACATTGGTTTCGTCAGATAAAAAATAAGTGTTGAAGAGTTGTTTTCTATGGGTTCATGATCATAATTATAACAATGTAGATATCGTTCTAATATTTTTTTTAATAAGTGTTGAATATTTTACTTAAAAGTAGCAACATCGGTATGTTAGCAATGACATTCTGAATGATTTTTAAGTTATCAATCAATCGTAAACCACATAATACACTTCTTCAGCCTAACAATCCCATGAATTGAAAGGTAGCAAATAATGGAAAAGAGTCACGTGAGAAGAGAACCGATTAGCCATTTTCATAATGTAAAATAAGTGAAGGGACGGCCCAAGTAATAAATGAAGAACTACATCAACCAACTATAGATACAATAATTTCCTGAGTTGGCACACTCAAAATTTGATTAATAGATTTTGTGAACCCAAGATTGCAACGCTTTGGACATTAATAATATTTGACTTATGTAGTTCCATAATGTTAATACAATGGCATCCCGTGAAAAATCCCTACCCTATATATAAGGGACCTCCATATCATATTTTCTTTGTGGCGGAGGTGAACATTTAAGCTAAAAGCTAGTTAGCTTCCCTTCAAAACCTTCCTTGTCTTTTCTCCCATATTCAACATACAAAAGGAATATTACTCAAACATATTCTGATACCATGGTTCACAGAGACAATACTGCTATTTTTGTAGTTGGTATTCTAGGTATCTATACAAAAACCTCAGCCCTACATCTTTTTTTCCTTCTTATTACGAAAAAAAATCACGCTAGAAACAAATAGAGAAAACATCGTCTTTAATGTCACTACTAGATTTAGTGATAAAAAATAAGGAGCTTTCAGCTGACTTTATGGTGCTATTGATCGTAGATCGTCATATAAAGATAAACAACTTTTATCACTCTTGATCTAACGGTTATGGTCGACTGAATCATAATAAGTCGATAGGTGGTAGAGAATCCAATTTAAAAAAATTAGTTGGACATTTTATTTATTTTTCCTCTCTAAACTTGATTGTAAACTCTTATTTTGTGTAGTATGCATGTCATATCCTTCTCACAAGAATTAAATAAGAAAATTCTCTTCCTCATAACTTTTTTTTGTTTAATGTTGTAGGTAACATCGCCTCCTTCTTTTGCTTTATAGCCCCCGTGTAAGTATTTTAAAATTTTAAGCACAAACGTTCATTAACATTATATAAGTATTTTTTTTATACATAACAATGTTTAATATTCAAAAACAAATACTAATTCAAATAAACACATACATGTATATATGTATACTTTGCAGATCAATATTTTATCAAGTTTGTAAGAAGAAAACAACGGGAGGTTTCCAATCTGCTCCATATGTGGCTGCACTCTTCAGTGCAATGCTTTGGATATTTTATGCTTACATAAAAACGGGTGAAATGCTTATCATCACCATCAATGCATTTGGTTGTGTGATAGAAACAATTTACCTCGCCATCTATATCACTTACTGCTCCAAGAAAGCAAGGGTATGTAATACTAATACATACGTGTGTATATAATATAGTTACTAATATATACCATACTACTAAACAAATTATGGTATTGAATATAATTTTGACCGAGAAACCCTCTAAATTCATCATAAAGTTAGTGAACAAGGAGATTAAATAAAAAAATAAAATAAAATTGGTCACTAGTTATCGACGCTAATTTTATTATTTTTAGTAGGTATGGTTAACTTTATTTGAGACTTGAGAGTGTTATTGGATTTGCAGACGTTCACATTGAAGCTGATTGGGTTGTTTAATTTGGGAGGAATTTGCTTGGTGATTATTCTAACACATGTTCTAGCAAAAGAACGAACAGAACGTATCGAACTTCTTGGATGGATTTGTGTTGTCCTCTCAACTAGTGTTTTTGCAGCACCTTTAAGCGTTATGGTGAGTATATATATATAGTTGTCACTGCCTACAAAATTTGCTTAATTCTTCTTTAATCTTTATAATTACCATGTGCTTATGCATGAATAATCTTTGTTCAATTTTCAGAGAGTGGTTATTCGCACCAAAAGTGTAGAGTTTATGCCTTTCACTCTTTCACTCCTCCTCACAACAAGTGCAATTATATGGCTGTGCTATGGTATTCTCCTCAAAGATATATTTGTTACGGTAAGTACTCCAATTTATCCATGACAAGCAATTCTTTTATTCCGGAATATTTATGCTACTATAAGTTGTTGAATTAGCAAAACAATAGAATGATTAGAAACTGAAAATATAAAATTCATCTTTAGAAGTGTTACTATGGCTCTGGCTCAGATGGGCAAAAAATAGATGATGAAAAAACTAGTTTATTGCTTATAGCATATGAATTTATAACAAATAAATAATATATAAATACTAGGAATTATGGTTGATAAGGTAGCTAATAAAACTAGCATGCTGTTGAACTAACTATAATAGATATGAAATGACAATTTTTTTTTTTTAAATTTAAATAATAACGATCAAAATGAGCGAAGATATG
>Ga0209282_1000635_pt1 | contig 17336 bp, 6 predicted proteins | sample Mtrugardesep15_FD_187529 | JGI IMG/M metagenome (GOLD analysis project Ga0209282, IMG submission 187529) | Root nodule microbial communities of legume samples collected from California, USA - M. trunc garden sep15 (SPAdes) (version 2) | ecosystem: Host-associated > Plants > Roots > Nodule...
ATCCTTACATAAAAGTGTATATTTATAAAGATTTAAATGTATATACACCGTCAGAGTAATTTTTTTTTTTTACATTGTTAATCAATCATGATCGTTAGATCATTAAGAACATTTGACTTCAATTATACCCACTTCTAAAGTCATACATATGGCTGTTTGTGATTTTTTGACAATGTAAAACTTTTTACAAAATTTAAACTCTTGCTATAATGTGTTTTAAAAGGTTTCTTGTAGCCCTTGTGCAAAGTTTAGCTATTCATTAAGTATGTAAAATAAATCAATTTTCCTTTTTAACAGGTGTTACTGATACACTTGGAACCGAACTACTTGAAAGTTTGTTAAAAATGGCGCCAAGCAAGGAAGAAGAGCGCAAATTGAAGGAACATAAAGACGACTCTCCAAACAAACTCGGTTCTGCTGAGAAATTTTTGAAGGCAGTTCTCGATGTACCTTTTGCATTTAAAAGGGTGGAAGCTATGCTTTACATAGCCAATTTTGAATCTGAAGTGGAGTATCTTCGGAAATCCTTTCAAACTCTAGAGGTAAAGTGTAATCATAAGAGTCGCAGAATCCGGTAATAATGTCCCATAATTTATGGTTCTTTGCATTTTCTGATTGATGCATTTGCAGGTTGCATGTGAAGAGCTGCGAAACAGTAGAATGTTCTTGAAACTACTAGAAGCCGTGCTCAAAACTGGGAACCGCATGAATGTTGGAACAAACCGAGGCGATGCGCATGCGTTCAAGCTTGATACACTTCTCAAGCTGGTTGATGTCAAAGGCGCAGATGGAAAAACAACTCTTCTACACTTTGTTGTACAAGAAATCATCAGAACAGAAGGAGCTCGTCATTCGGATACTTCTACTAATCAAACACCAAGCGCAACATTAAGTGATGATGCCAAGTGCAGAAGACTTGGTCTTCAAGTAGTATCTAGTTTAAGTTCCGATCTAGCGAATGTGAAGAAGGCCGCGGCAATGGACTCCGAAGTCCTCACGAGTGAAGTCTCTAAACTTTCAAAAGGAATCACACACATTGCCGAGATTGTGAAATTGAATCAAACGGCGGGATCGGATGAAACCGTTCGTAAATTCGCAGAATCAATGAACAAGTTTATGAGAATGGCTGAGGAGGAGATTTTAAGAATTCAAGCACAAGAAAGTGTTGCTTTATCGCTTGTGAAAGAGATCACGGAGTATTTTCATGGTAACTTATCTAAAGAAGAAGCTCATCCATTTAGAATCTTCATGGTAGTAAGAGACTTCTTAACAGTTCTTGATAGGGTATGCAAAGAAGTTGGTAATATAAATGAAAGGACCATGATTAGTTCTGCTCATAGATTTCCTGTTCCAGTGAACCCTATGCTTCCACAACCACTTCCTGGATTACATGGAAAGAGACATTACAGTTCCTCGGATGATGATAGTTCATCTCCTTAGCGCATGTTTGGATTGGCAGTGAGTTAGATAGAATCAATGTTGCTGTGATTTAGTCACAAGCTGCATTTTGATGCTTCAACAAAATTAAGGTGCTATCGTGATTTCGTCAAATTCACTGCGATTCCAAAATATGCAGTTAGGTATCTGTATATCTCATTAGTGTCACTGTGACATCTTGGCTGCATCTTCTATTAGAAAAACAACCTTTAACGAGGTGATTTTGATGGGGTCATGGAGGGTGCATTATGGTCTGGCCCAAATGAATATTTTATTTTTTTGTTAAATTGTAAAAATCCTTGTAAAAGATTTGGGTTATATATATATACTAGATTATATATATAGAGTAGAATATTTTCTGAGAAAAATAAGCTTGTGCCTTTTATGAAGGTTATGTATCATGATGTTGTTTACAAAGCAATTCAAATGGCAAATTGGAGACAACACTTGGTTGCCAATGAGCTATTAATAGATATAATGTAGTTTTCTAAAATGACAAATAATTTCTGACTCTGAGCCAGTTTCACATTTCAAAATAAGCTACTACAAACCAAAAAAAGGTTGAGTCGATTGAGATGAATTCTAACTTGTCAGATTGGCAAATGGTTTTCTGTCACAAGTTTTTTTTCATAGCAAAATAATTATAGTCAAGACAAATAAGTACTATTAGTACAAAATGTCAAACTTACATATTTTTTACAACAAAAAATTTAGGTTGAAGTTTTGGCAAATGTCAAAAAATTCCCGAAACTTTAGAAAGTTGATGATAAAATTCAGAGACATGATTTGTTAACATCAAAATTATGATGTCAAATGCGATATTATTATTTAGTATCTGCGTGTTTATTTAAATATGTTCAAGTTTTTAACCAACAATAGATGTCCTTTGGTTAAAACCTCATTAGCTACATCATTGCCCCAAAACACAAAGATAAATGTGATAGAGAGAAATACATATAATATCTTCTTATAAATAAACACATAAAATATGTCTGTTTTAATTTCAAATAACCAAAGCTTAAAATTAATTTATAATAATTTATCAATGAAGGAACTCTTAACATTGAATACATTACATTTAAGGTGATCAGAAGGTTCTATCAGATGTGCAGTATCATGTGCCTATAGTTAAAATATCAGTATCAGTTTTAATATAATATATATGATAATATTTAAAATCTATAATTGGACGTATCTTATTCCCCCTACAAGCTGAGAATAAAAGCATCTTTCCAACATTTGTACTTATCATTTACTACATATAGAACTATAGACGTGTATGACCGTAAATAATGGATTTTTTGTACGCATATCCAATAATACGTTGTCAACAATAATACATCGCCTTATCATTTAACGACTTCAAAACATTTTTACAACAATCAATTGTCCGGAAACATTTAACTAAAAAGATAATATAGAGTCCGTGAACTTAACTCAATTGATATGGACAATTTATTATAATATGAGTAGTCGAGGTTTAAATTCTGAACACCTCACTTATTCACGTTTTAAGATGTAAATTTTTATCCTTAAAAAAAAAGATGTAAATTTTTGGTCATTATGCTACTTAACAAAAAAAGAGATAACATAAAGAGTTCATGTGAACATAAGATACATTGTAATATGTATAGATCGAAGTTTGCATTTTAATTTTTTATTATCAGATGAATTTCTAGTCATTAAACTATTTAACCAATAAAAATATTTGTCACTCACTCTTTCATTGGATGAAATCAATATATATCCCACGACTTTTTATGACTTTTATTTTCAAAGTGTAAATCTACAAGAATGAGTATTAGAGAAAGTGTTCAAAAGAGAGTGTTGCTAACATTTCTCAAAATCGTATAAAGATTTCCAATACAATATAGACTGGTCGTGGACTAAAGTTTTTATTCCACTTTATATGTGTGTTTTATTTTTAAAAGAGGAAATGAAGTATATACTAAAATTTTGACACCGACCAAATATGTTATGAAAATAGAAGGGATTTTGTATTTTATGGCAGTGTTTTTGTTTGTCTACTTCTTCAGAAGGCATGTTCGTACAACTGAATGCATGTGGTAGAAGAGTGGTGGTGTAGTAGTTGTATAGTAAAGATATAATATATCTCTATGACATCATTTTTATCATGTGCCTTCAATAACATGTGAATAACACCAAAGCATGAAGTAGATGATAAAATTCAACCCAAACATTGGTCTTTCATTGGATCATCATAAATATATTTGGTAATTCATTCATTTAGGATTTTATTATTAAATTGAGTTTTACTCAATATCTTCTTTTTTTAACAATGTTAAGTGCTCACTCCATTTTCAATCATTGAGATCGACATAAAACTATTAGTATTCACTAATCATCATAAATAAATCCAATTTAAAAAAAATAAAATTTGCAGGACTATCTCTAAAATACAGCTGTGCCTACCACGGGTTGGAAATATAATTGGTCAAATTTGATAGCTGACGGTGGAATACAGAAGCTCTGAAATCAAACAAGTAGAATAAATAAATAAACTTACTACTCTAAACTTGCAAATGTGTACATGTTAGAAAAACTCTTTTAATAAAATAATTATTGTTGAGTTGCTTTTGTTGAAATGTAAATGATAAAGAATTATTGGTATGATTCGTTTAGACATTTTGTTAGAGAATCTTCGTTGGAGTGATTGAGTATCTTTTAAGTACTATTATTAAAAAATTATAAAAAAATAATGTGTCCATGTAGGACCCGTTTAAGACCTCAAAATTAAGAGTCTTCGTTCATAATGCTCTAAGACCACAAAATCAAATAAGAATTGCACCTAAGAAAAATGTTAGTACATTTTGTGTTTTGCATAAGATTACCCATGATAGGGTAAACTTTACTCCTTCCGTCTCATAATAAGTGAGTTTTTTTATAAAAAAAATATTGTTTTAAAATAACTGATCTATTTCATTTTTCAATACAATATTAATTACTTTTTCTTTCTAATTATAACTCTAATTAATAGTACTACTTTCATCACTCCTAATTCAATATATTCTACTTTGCATTTATGTTAATGGTAAATAGACCAATACTTGACAAGATCACGTAAAATCATTTTTTTCTCTCCTTCACTAATACAATTTTCTTAATCAGTATGAGATAAACAAAAAACTAAATTGGGACACATTTAGTAAACACAAAATAAAAGAAAATATTATCAAACAAATATATAAATGTTTTTTAACAATGTACTACTACTATTCTTTTTTTTGAAGGAAACAATGTAGTACTATTCTGTTGACTATATTGTACTTTGTGAGATGATATCTACTATTCATATATGACTGAATATTTAAGTTTTTTTTTTTTAATTTTATCGAGGGAACTGAATATTTAAGTTAGTCACCGACATTTTTTACTGAAAACTTGTAAAACACTGTAAGTTAGTCCTAGGATTCAATAAAATGTAGGTAAATAATATTTTATTACAGACTAATCTAATACCAATATACATTCAATTTATTTATGGCACAAAAATGGAGTTTTTGTTCATTCATCTCACTTCTCACACACTTCCAATGCCCATGTGCCAACCCCTCCCCCTCTTCCAACATCCCCATTTATTCGGTCCCCCCAATCATTTGAATCCCATAAACAAATAAAAGAGTCCTATTTCCACTTTTTTTGTTGCCAAAATTTCTTTTATAGTCGTATGTTAGTTGTTGTTACTAGTACCAGTATATTGTTAGAGGAGAGACATTTTCACCTCTCACTCATGGAAGGAGCAAAGAGCCCATAGTGTCTAGCAAGAAACCATTTCCAAGAAGCGGATTTGATCCCATCGAAGAGGAGATCAATAAATAAAGTCTACACGATAACAATCAAATCATTTCGGTAATTCTAGATGGACCACACAACATCATACCAAACTAATGTCTTCTTATAACATGATTGACTTTGCGAAAATAAAACCGACATCTATGTTTAGAAGAAAATATCCTTGATCTAATTATAAAGAAAATAAAATAGAAAATAAATGATGTTTGAATTGAACCGTCGTGTGATTTGATTATGTGCACGAGTTTTAGACCGCCGGTGCATAGAAATTATTATTTTTTTAATTACTTTAGAAAAAACATTTAGCAAATCCCATTTTGTGAAGAAAAAGAAAGGGTATAAATTATTAAATTAAATCCCTAATTATTAATAAACAATATAAGAAAGTGTCAGAGGGAAGATGGAGTCCACATTCACAACTAACTAACTACAAACAATATATCTAAGAGGCATGTGGAAAATTGATAGCATGCAGAGAGTGACACGCACCTTCAATATTCGTTAGAGTTCCAAAAGTGGAATATTGAAGGGATAATTTAAAAGAGAAAAGAAAGAAAGAAAAAAAAATAAAAGTCTGATCCTGTGTTAAGTCAGCTTGTCGATAATGTATGCTTCCACACTTTTTGAATGTCTAAACAAGTGCATTGCATGCATGCATGCACTACTTCAGAAAAGATACCTAAAGCAGGGACGGATCCATGTTGTAGTAAGTGTGGGCTTGTGCCTACATAAAAATTATAGAAACATTTGTTTAGTAGTATAATATATCAATAGTTGACATTTTGACAACATTGCTCACACTTATCACAAATTATTTCTCTCTTGGCTCACACCTATCATCATATATCTCAAATCCTTTTTTGATAATATAAATATTATGAAGAATTGAATGTAAAATCGAGTTAGAGATGACCAGTTAAATGATTGTTTAATTATTTATATAAAGAAAAAAATATTTTTATTGATATTGAAAATGAGAAAATCATTCAAAATTTCTTTAATATATAAAATAAGAGAGGACAATTTTTTATATGATGCTCCCACTATTCAAAAATCCTGAAAAGTGTTGGTTCGTTCTCCCCTTTTTTTTTCAATTTTGAGAAGGATGTACCAAATTCTCATTGATTGCATTATCGGAACTTTTGATGCAATAATATTAGTAATTGTTAATAGTCATTGGATTGGATGAGATAGGGCCTAAAATTTTAAGTATGGCGGCAGCGTCTGTCTTGAGACTTTTAGTATCCTAAGTGAAGTATTAAAATTTACGTCCTCGTAACTATTATAGTATCACTATATATTTGCATTTTTTGTTGCAAAAACATTAATTATTCTTTTATAATTAAGATTCTTTAAGAAATTATTTTCAATAAAAATCAAAGCAAAGTATTTAATCTATTTTGTGATACGGTAGATCACAAATAAGATTTTGACAATTTCAATTTAGAAAAATTGGTCTCAATCTTATTCTACAGTCATGCATGCGTTATAATCAAGTTTTTTCGATCAATATCTCAAGCTTACTTGGTGAAATTTGAAGGATGAATTCTAAAGTTGTCGTAGATATGGTTAAATCTCATTTCACTCAAGTTGCTTTTCTTCCACCGAAATTGTTGCTCTTCAAATCCTCCCTTCATGGATTTTGTTGAATAAGCAATGTTCTCTTCTCCAATCGAAAGAAACACGGTAATCGCTTTACAAACAAATTCAGTTTCGTGACTACTATTTTTTTTTTTCTTCAGAATTTATAATTTGTCGGTCTTTAGGCGTGAAAAATTCGCAGCTTATAAAGAAGTTGTTTATGACGAAATGCTATGGTACAACGAAATGCAAATGGTTTGTGTGATCATTTTTCGGCTTCTAAATTTTGAAAAAATAGTGGTCACACAACTGTGGAAAAAAATATGGTCACACAACCATATATTTAATTAACTGAAATTTTTCAGGTGGTACAACTTAATAGTGGTCAACCTATCATTGCTACAATTCAAAGATGTGTTTCCACATCATTTATCGAGTTAAAAACATATGGTTTGTCATACCATGTGTAAAACTTTTCTACTCTTATGATTTCTCTGTCATTTTTTTGATGTTTTTTTTGCTATATGACAAGAAGTACTACATGAAGAATATTTGAAGATTTCTTGTCATGAGACACGTATAAAGTGATGAGTATACATAGAAAGAATTGGTCATATGAAACAAACCATAAAAAGCCATAAAACTCGGAGAAATGTTATGTCCCCCACAGAACCGTTCACAATGGAATGTTTGAGTGGTTTACCTCAAAACTCAAAAGATAATCTAATCTTGAATCATAGCACAATCCGAAAATTTTGTTGTTTAGTCTTTTCTAATGTTACAAAGTTCAACATTTTAACAAAGACCCATTTTTTTCATTTGTTTTTTTTGGTTCCTTACAATTTCAATCTCTTGGAAAATTAGTGGTGTCACATCTTGCATAGATAACCAAGAACACGTTTTTTTTTAAATTTTCTGTTCATTTTAATGTACATGAATTAAGGAATTTTTTCAATAGTTCTAAGTCACATTGAAAATGGTTTAAACTGCATCAGTATTACAATAGAAGGAGTTTGATCTATCAATCTCCTTCTTTGCCACAATTCTTATCTGGTTAGCATCTAAACTCATTGATGAATTAGCTATGACATGAACACCAAACACGACACTATCACGTAGACACCAAACACGACACTGACACGTAGACATCGGTAACAATTTAAGAAAACGGAAGTGATTGGATGTAACCACATGTGTTAGTGTCGTCTTTGTGTTACATTGTGAGTTACGTTGGTTTTTGTTTGTGAATGGGAATGAATTCACCACTTCTTTTATTTACAGGTTTTGTTTATGATCAAAACCAGAATTAAGTTATGGAACAATTTAGACAAATTGGTGAGGCACTTGGAAGTTTGAAAGCTGTGATGGTGTTCAGAGAGAACATTCAAATCAATCAGAGACAATGTTGTCTTCTTCTAGATGTCTTCAGCTTTGCATATGAATCTATTGCAGATGAGATCATACAGAATCTGAAATTTGAAGAGAAGAATGGAAAGTGGAAAGTTCTAGAACACCCCTTAAGAGAGATCCATAAGATTTTCAAAGAAGGAGAAGTTTACATTAGGCATTGTTTGGAAATAAAGGATTTTTGGGCTAAAGCCATTACCTTGTGTCACAACACAGATTGTGTTGAGTTTTACATACACAATTTGCTATGTTGCATGCCTATTGTGATTGAAGCTATTGAATCGGCTTCTGAAACATCAGGTTGGGATCAAGATGAGATGCAAAGGAAGAGGCTTATCAATTCCAATAAGTATAGAAAAGAATTTAGAGACATGAAGCTTTTCAAGTGGAAATTTGGGAAGCAGTACCTCATTACTCAGGATTTGTGCAACCGCTATGATACGGCTTGGAAGGAAGATAGATGGTTTCTTTTCAACAAAATCCATGAAAAGAAAGTGTCAGATGCTGCAACCAAGTACGAGAAAAAATTAATCGATTTACTTTTGAGGAATTCAGAAGTATCAGAATCACTCGAAACTAAGCTTCTTCCAAGTTCAATATTGGTTGGTTCTAAGGACTATCAGGTGAGGAGAAGAATAGGGAATGGAAATCAGTACAAAGAGATTCAATGGTTAGGTGAATATTTTGTTTTAAGACAATGTTCTGGTGACACTGATGCTTTGGAAAGTGAGATTAAAGAACTTTTATCTCTTTCACATCCAAATATAATGGACTGTCTTTGTGGTTTTACTGATGAGGAGAAGAAAGAATGTTTTCTGTTGATGGAACTGATGAGCAAAACACTTAGCAATCATATTAAAGAGGTTTATGGTCCGAGGAAGCGATTACCATTCTTGCTTCATGTCGCGGTTGATATTATGCTTCAGATTGCAAGAGGAATGGAATATATTCATTCAAAGAAAGTGTATCATGGAGAACTAAACCCTTCAAATATTCTTGTTAAGCCTAGAAGTACCTCTCCAGAAGGTTACTTGCATTGCAAGGTATCAGGTTTCGGTCTACCTTCTGTTAAGGATTTGAACCAGAAAGGGAATGCAAATCAAAATGGAACCTTCTCATTCATTTGGTACTCTCCAGAGGTACTTGAAGAGCAAGAACAATCAGGGGGTTCGTCGATTTCCAAGTACACGGAGAAATCTGATGTGTACAGTTTTGGAATGGTTTGCTTTGAGCTTCTAACTGGAAAAGTTCCTTTTGAAGATAGTCATCTTCAAGGGGAGAAAATGAGCAGAAACATAAGGGCAGGAGAGAGGCCACTTTTTCCCCTCAATTCACCGAAATATGTTATCAACTTAACAAAGAGATGTTGGCATACCGATCCAAATCAACGTCCGAATTTTTCGTCCATATGTAGAGTTCTTCGTTATGTAAAAAGATTTCTTGTATTGAATCCTGGTTACAATAGAGAGACAGACCCACCAGTGCCACTTGTAGATTACTGTGATATTGAGTCAGCACTTTTGAGGAAGTTTCCTTCTTGGGGAAGTTCTGAATTGTCGCCAATATCTAATATTCCTTTTCAAATGTTTGCTTATCAAGTTATTGAGCGTGAAAAAGTAAGAACATGCTCTAGGGATTTCTCTGAATCTGGAAGTGATGCTTCGGCATGTGGTGATGAGCTTGTTACTTCTGGTGACGAGCCATTTCCATCCGTAACAGAAAAGAAATCTTCACTTGGACCTGAGATTGTAAACAACAGGAGGCTTACGACCAGGAAATCTCTAGATATGAGGATCAAACAACCAGGTTAGCTTTGAAATTTTCCTCAGCTCTTGTTAGTAGTATGCATGAAATTCTTCAATACAGCAATGCAGGTTTGTTTAAGAAGCTAATGTTCTAAAAGGATATAAATTCATTAATGACAATTTAGTGAATTTTACTAATTTGATCATTTATCTTTAAGTTACTTACATCATCACATCATGCTAACAATGCAAAATTTCCTGCAAGGAAACCTCATAAGTATTTTAGCTTTCAAATTTATCTGCATTCCATGTTGACATCAATGGTCAATGAAAAAAAGCAAATAGCTATTGTTATGTGGCATGCAAAGTAACTTGAAAGCCTGTGATTTTAGGACTTTACCTATAATATCAGGAATCCAAAAATGGCGTCTAGCATAATATTGAACTTAGTCCTGTCATTACTTTCAAGGGTGTGTGAAGATCAATGTTTGAATAAATTCTAACTGGTTTTTAACATTTACATGTGCTTGTCGATGCAGTTACACCGAAAGGGAGACTAGATAGACCTCCACAAATGTCCCCTCGATTGCGAAACATGCGGATAAATTCAGCTAAACATCTACTATCAAGTCCAAGGATAATAAGAAGATCATCTTCTGGTCATGTCTCAGACTCTGAGCTAGCTTAGATCACAACATATCATTTGCAGTTTGCAAGGAAGGATTCACATAATTAACTCAAGTATAGTTTAAATTAAGGAATTCTTGACATAAGTAGTTTGTGAATAAGGATAGGATAAGCAAAAAGTACTGTGATTGACTCCTTGTATTCATACCACACCAAGAGTCTCTTCAATGCATGAAAATTGAAAAAAAATCCTTCACAATTTTCTTATCCTTTCTGACTAGGTGGAAGTATAAACCAAAGATTACAATATTTTATGGTGCTGGCTAGAAAAATCTTTCAAACATAGCAGAAAACTAAAACAAAAAATAGAAAAAAAGTTTAAACCATCCTACCTAAGATTGCATTCCTTGCCAATCTTCAACAAATATATAATTTTTCATGCAATTCAACTTTTACATAACTTTATATGATGGTGTTAAATATGTACTTTTTTTTTTTGGTTAAAAGTGATTTGGAAGTTTAGAATATCTAGGGAAGTCATCTGATTTAGTAATATGTCCCTCACTTCCTCAACAGAACGCAGTCTTACAAGCATGGATATGTCGAAGCAAGAAGGAGCTATGCTGTAAAACGACAAATTTGACATAGTTTCAAGTTCAATCTACTGGTGTTCCTATTTGATACATCACATATATGTAAAGTTCTTGAAGTGAAAACTTCTGCATTCCAGTAATGAATGAGAAGAATTTCACTTGCCACTTGATGATATTTTAAGAGACTTGCATGCTACAGCTTCACCTGTGATTAAATTCAGAAGCCTATATATATGTACATGCTTCATACATCTCTTGTTCAGCTTCTTTTGTTCATATTTTAGGAAAAAAGATGTTCTTCATGTCATGTTGTAGATAACAAAATCTTAACAAGATTACCTATCTATGAAAACTAAAGAGACGTTGTTGCACGCCTCTTTGAAACAATTTAAACTCTATACCCTCTCCTCTCCATTTAAGCTTTATTCCTCGTTAATCATTGAAGCCTGAATAAATCACTGGTCTGAGCCAAATAATGTATCTGTCACACCATCTGAAGTAGTTTCACAATTCCAACTGAGTTGGCTGCAACAAGCATGTTAGACTTCTTTCTCCAGCAGACACTAGAAACAAACTGTCCATTGTTATCACTGCTATTTGAATGACCAGAAATGGGATCGATTGACTCGAATTTGTGAGAAGCCATTGGCACTGGTAGAGATTTGTGATAACAGTAAACCTGAAAGGTAGGAAAAATGAAATCATAATGTGTATCTTTTGATCCCACATTTTATGTCGAATTCAACTAATTAACCGACATAGAATTTTAAGTGGTATCTGCGAAGGAGTTTCATCACAACTCCAATAATAGAAGAACTTGTAATCATGAATTATTAAAGCAAGAACAGTGTTAATTGAGCTTAATCTATATGTAACTCTGTTGTATGATCAGACTCCCAAAATGCCGTAGAGTAACTAATTTCTTCGGCCAAATGTGGCGTAGAATGTGAAACAGTTTGCTAGTCTCGCGATACAATCAGCTTACCAGAGATCCAGACAGACTAATGTACTATATCATAAAATCAAGAATACAATAAATTGAAAAGTATACCTCATTAGATTCTGAACCACATGCAATGTATCCATCCAAAACAGATAAACCAACAAAATTCTGGAGAAGAAAGATGAACAAGAAACAATTAGAATAGACAAAAGAAAACAAAAAGTGAGGTGACACGAGTAGAGAAACCAACCTTTCCATTACTATGACCTCTAAAGGTTAAGTCGCAAGCATCAGATGACAACTCGGCTGAACTAGTTTTCTTCAAGTCCCATAACTTCAAAGAGTTATCAGTGGAAGCAGACACAACTGTCTGTGCATCTATAAATTTTACATAGCTAACAGCTTTACCATGACCAGGTAATGTACACCAAGGGATTTTGGTGTTACGAAGATCATAACCGTACACCTTGTAATCAGCCGATCCAAAAAATAAAAGATTTGTGGAGTATTCAGAGAACTGAACACAACATACATTTGCCGGACTCATTATGGTTCCTATAGAATTTCTCTGCAAAAAACAACAGCATTATGAGATAATTATATTATTTTTTGTGAAGCATAAACATTCTTCTCATCAATTGTCCTTCCTGTCACATAGTTATATTTCTTTTCATACTATTCTGCTACATAACTTCTGAGATTATATCAAAATGCCGTTTTAAGTTATGGTTTGTAATCAAAATGCATAAAAAGAAGCATGCCTCGCTGATATTCCATAGTTTGACAGAACAATCATCACTTCCACTGGCAAACATTTTTGGGTCGGACGCCGAAAAGTGAACAGACCAAGCTCTCTTTTGGTGCTCCATGTATTGAGACAGTGGCTGACCAGTGCCTGCATCCCACATCTGAATCCATCCATGTCACATAACATTGTTAATGAAAACTTAGAAACAATCTGAATAAAAAGCAATGATGTCTTAGTATTCATCAAATGCAGTGTAAATGTTGCAAGTATTACACATACACACCTGAACCACACCATCATAATCAGTAGATGCCAGATGGTTTTTTATATAACTGTTCCAGCACACACAACTAAGCTTTGATTTGTTTGACATCTCGACGACGGGGTACTGAATGTCTGCAGAATCACTTGAAATAGCATTGAGGTCAAATATCTTTATTTTCTTTGAAATTCCACCTGCTGCAATGTAGTCTTCATCACGGTCAAAACTTAAGGCACATATCACATTGGCAGAACTAAGAAGATCACTGTTTCTCAATGTTCCGCGCTCTTCGAACTTGCTGTAATGAGCAAATTTGCATATACCTTCAAAGAAAGGTCCTAGACAACCAATAGAACCTTGAATTCTCTTTGGCTCATTACCAACGTTCTCTAAATGAGGCAATCTCCATCTAGTTTCCATCACACTTTTATCACTGCTTTTGGCGGCTGCAGCTTCCTTGAGCGGGCCTTGGAATCTCATGGAAAAGTAACTATTCTCTAGCTGACTTATGTTATTCATAAATTTTGCTTCATCAACAAATGAACTTGGAAAAGATCTACCAACAATTTTACTGGAAGAATCATGATAAGGTACATAGTTCAATTGTGACAATGGAAATACTGAATCACTTCCATACGAATGATTTCTTTCTACCTCCTTAATATCTTCGTTCAAACAATGTAGCTCTTCTGCCAATTTAGCTTCTTGTTTTTTCTTTTCTTCTTCAACTGAAATTAGAAAATGCAGTAATTCCTGTGTGTCAGCTACATCATCTTCAGATACTATAACATTATTATCACCAGAATTTGATGCCTCTAATTCGCGTATAAATTCAGATTCTAAAATCATCCTGTTAAACATAAAAAAAGATAATTAAAATATTATAGAAGAAACGGAATAGTCCTCGAACATCAATAACAATATTCTATCAGCGATTAAAGATCATACATTCAGAATAATAGCATCAAGCGTAAGAACAGCGGCATAATGCTTTACCTGGTATTGGGACGAGATGACGGTTCAGGGTGTAGAAGCCATAGACAAAAACCAGCGTCCTTTGCATTTTGTGATAGAAATTTTGGCGGTAAGATTCTATGACGCATATCAAACATCACAGTTGAATGTGCTTCCAATGACTCAATATTGCACAGCAACTGTGAGAAGCATCCACTAAAATGTTAACAAAATAGGTTATGAATAATTCAAAACATGTATGTATCAATTTCATTTCCTAAGGTTATATTAAATTGTGTACATAACAGCCCTATGGTTATTTTAATTAGTGAAACTTAACAAAATATTTTGGCTATCAAGAGGAAATTATGCAGGATAAAGGTTTATGAAAGTAAAAAAATGTGTTAAAAATTTGCTGACCTCAAAAATAAGAACTCCAAGGCTATAAACATTTGATGAAAATGTACAAGTTTCATCATTGAGCACTTCTGGACAAGAATACCACTTCTCTTCAAACTGAATTGCTTCAGAAATAAACTGTTTTTCTTCTGCAAAAGCATGTTGATAACTCGAACCATCTAGGCACAACCTTTCTTTATTAACCCTTGATTCCATGTCCATTTTTGTGTCACAGCCATGAATACAGTTGAAGTGATGCTGCTCCTTAAGAGATGCCGTCTCTTCACATAGCTTTTGCTTCTTTGCACTCAAATTTTGGCATGCACAGGTATACTGTTCCCAAGGCATTTTCCTTGTTCCATTACAGGTCATGATGGCCTTAAGGCATGACTTAAATAAGGTGAAACATGATTTTTGGTCATCAAACACATGTTGGCTATATGAACCAATGTATTTAATTTTATTCAAAGGCGATAAGACGAAACAAGATGGTTTTATGTCTTCCAAGACAAATCCTTGAGAGTGTGCAAAATCAACCAATTCCAAAATCTGTTTAAATATATACAGCCTTTCTGTTTTCTTCACTTTACGACTTTCAGACTTCATCCACGCTCTTAGGTTGAGTCCATCGTCAAAACATTCCGCGCCAGACATCACATTGTCTAAATCTTTGTGAAGAACTCCCTTTCCCTTCACTGTTTTCTCTCCTAACAATTGAGGATAACTAGATGTAGCTGAAGAAATTTGCATTTTACTGCTAACAAAATGTGTATTGTCCATATTGCCTATATTAGCAAAAGCCTTATATTGTTCATGATTCAAGTTCCTTCTAGAATCAATTCCCTTCTGTCCTTTGCTTAATCTGAGTGGTATCTGTGCAATTTCTCTACTCAAGCTATTATTATACTTAGACTGAATAGCTAATTGATTCCTCTGATGCTGTCTAAAATTATGTGGAGGGATACCTAAAGCTACATTCAAGTTCTTATTATTCCTAACATGTAACTTTTCAACAATGTGTTTAGGATCTGTGGTGGAACAAAAACTAGTACTAGGAGGTCCAGATCCAGCTAAGGAAGCAAAATTTCTAGTCAAAATATTATTCTCATTGTCCTTCCTAATAGGTGTGAATAATCTAGGTGACCTTGGCAAAGGGTCATTGATTTTCCTCTTATGTTCTTCAGTTCCTCTCCCACTATTTGCAGTCATGTCTTATAAGTAACCAATTCATGCAGTTCCTTCAATCAAATTTAGATCAATATATAAGATTATTTTACAACATATATTGTGAATATGACTGAAAATCAACAACCAACTAAAAAAATAAATATATATACCTTCAAATGATTGCATGAACATAGATGTATAGAATATATTTTCTTTACAACAAGAAAAAGAATAGACATGTTGAATAGCATAAGATAAATTTGGTCACATGATGTGCTAAATTACCAATGAACAAAGTAACCCTTTGGAGAGAGAATAACAATGATAGTTCAAACAAGATATCAGAAAATTTAGAAAGGATAAAATAAAGAACATATGGACTAACCAGAGAGTTATTGCTATTGGTGAGGAAAATATCTTGATCACAACAATGACAAGTAATGTATAGTGAAACCAAAAAATAGTTGAATTCAGAATAAAGAAAAAATTAGGAGTATATTGTTTGTGCTCAGAAGATATTTATAAGAATTTTTATGGACAGAATTTAATAATATTTGTATTTTTCATTAATTAGAATCAGTGTAGATGGGGCTGTCCACGTCTGAGGCAAAAAGTGCAGCCACGATATTAGTGTTTCATATGATGCCGCCTGATTCACACATTTAAAGAAGCTATATACTTTATTGTAAAAAAAAGAAAAGCTAGTATGCTATAGATAGATACTATTTTTGAACCATGCACAAATTAAGCATGATTGTATAATTGGTGTTTAATGTTTGTGGAAATATCAGTTGTTTCTTAAGCATGTTTTATGTGCCACAAAAATTAGTTATTTAGTATGTTTATGGTGGCTATTCTACAGTGGACAAGTAAAATAAATGTCGCATCATTCACAAGTTTGTTTCTATCAATTTATCAATAAATTTTACAATTAAATTAAATTAAATATGATGTAAATTATTGATGTAATAGTGGAAAACAACTTGTAATAAATATTAGTATATTGATTGCTATTTTATTAAGGTATTTAACTAGTCGAAGTAATGTTATAGTTAAAATTGTTACATGGAAAATTAAGATCAATAGAAGAGCTAAACTATATACAAAGATAGACGAAGACTAGAAAGGATGCTACAATTTTGTGTTGATCCCATTGTGCTAATTTAGTTTCCAACAGTTTGTTTTTACTTCGGTAAATATAATATAGTTTATCCTTTTTGAACGTAAATGTTATTATTTTAGAAGGAATAATAAAAAGAAATACTGTAATAGTAATATTAGATGGCTCGTAAGGTGACACGAGTATGATTCTACGGTCAAAAGGTTGCATGTGGTGGCACAAGGGTGGTCAGATTTTAATTGATGTCAACAAGACATTAGTTTCATTTATTAAAAAAAAAAAGACATTAGTTTCATTTTTTCTTAATTCTTACCAAAACATTAGTGTTATTTTAAGAGTAAATTACACTCCCCTTTTCTCAAAGATGCTTGAAATACACTCCCCTCCCCTCTTATGTTAAAATATACAATTTCCTCCCTTGAAAAATAAAATTTACACTCCCCTCCCTTATAAGATGCTTGAATTACAACCCCCTCCCTTGATAATTAAATATACATTACACTTTAATCTATTTTAACATAAATAAATATTTTTATGATA
>Ga0209282_1000639_pt1 | contig 17251 bp, 6 predicted proteins | sample Mtrugardesep15_FD_187529 | JGI IMG/M metagenome (GOLD analysis project Ga0209282, IMG submission 187529) | Root nodule microbial communities of legume samples collected from California, USA - M. trunc garden sep15 (SPAdes) (version 2) | ecosystem: Host-associated > Plants > Roots > Nodule...
GGACTCTCAACATTGCATTGTCATCTCAACGCAGAGATAAATAGTTATATAAAACACTCACTGCACTGTCATCTCAAATGAGAAATAAATAGTGTTCTTATGTAAAGCACTCGCCATTTTGAACATAGAACACAAATTTTTGTAGGTATAACAAGTGGTGAGGTCTATATATGCAGTGGAATGGCATACTGTGATTCATTAAACCCGTTTTCCAACATAAACAAACAGTTATGGCACCACCCCAAAATGTATTTTTCATTGTCTACTGCAATGGACAAGTTTTAAGAAATGAGTTTGGTGTTTATTTTGAGAGTAACGAAAAATTTGGCTTCAACATCAGTGTGAAAAGTACCTTTACACACTTGAAAAAAAGAATAGAAGAAAAGCTAAAATTAGGAGATAACAAAGTAGTATCTCGAATTTTCTATCGAAACCCGGCATTTTTTGGAGGGGGTGGAGTTCATTTCGAAGACACAAGTATTAGAGATAACGACGATGTTGCGAACATGTTTGAAGTTCATAGAAATTTTCAGGAAGCAAAGTCTATTGAGATAAACGTCACTGTTGAGGATGGTAATCAACACCAAAACAATTCAACACCAATTCAAAATCCTTACACACATGAATATCCTTACACACAAGAATATCCAACCCAACAATCAACACCAATTCAAAATCCTTACACACAAGAATATCCAACCCAACAATCAACACCAATTCAAAATCCTTACACACATCAAACCTGTCACATACCACAACCATCCGATGAATATGTACCTTCATCGTCACAACTACCACTCCATGAGGAAGAAATTGGCGATGAGAGTGAAGAAGATGAGGAATTACTTAATCTTTTAGAAGGTGAGGAAGACGACGAAGACGATGAAGAAGGCGAAGACGAGGATGTTTGGGCCAACATTTTGCACCCAACACAGTGGCAGCAGGAAGCCACTCAAATTAGAGAAGCATATTGTCCTCCACTCCACATGCGCGACCTTGATATGGATCTTGTTGACAGACACATGGACAAGGAAGGCGTAATTCCACTTCCAGTTGATGAAGGTATCAAAGAAGGAATGCAGTTTCACAACAAAGAAGATTGTGTGCTCGCTGTCCGATATTATCATGTAAAAAAATCACTAGATTACAAAGTAACGAAATCTGATCAATTGAGGTATGTCATTGGATGTACCAATTCAGCGTGTAGATTTAGATTGCGAGCATCCCTCAGTAAAAGGAGTGGGAAATGGAAGATTGTCACTATGATTGGTCCGCACAACTGCACATCATCGTCAATGTCACAGGATCACCGCAAGCTTGACTATAACGTCATTTGCGAGAGTATCAAGTCACTTGTGCATAAGGACGCGTCGATTAAGCCTAGCATGATTATTGCATATATTCGAGAAAGGTTTAATTACACAGTCACATACAGAAAGGCATGGATGGCAAAGAACAAGGCGGTTGAGTCTATTTACGGGAATTGGGAGAAATCTTTTGAAGAACTTCCACAATGGTTAATGGTCATGAAAAACTCAAATCCAGGAACCATCGTAGACTTAAAAACTCTACCGAACCCAGACGGGACCACAAAGTTCCACCGTCTCTTTTGGGCTTTCCATCCTTGCATCGAAGGTTTTAAATTTTGCAAACCAGTTATCCACGTCGATGGGACGTGGTTGTACGGAAAGTACAGAGGGACATTGTTGTTGGCAGTTGCACAGGATGGAAACAACAAGACAATTCCAATCGCCTTTGCGTTGGTCGAAGGTGAGACAAAGGAGGGATGGGGTTTTTTTTTGGAAATATAAGAAAGCACGTCACACTAGGACGGGACGTTTGCGTGATCTCTGATAGACATGAATCTATAAAAAGCGCATTTAATAACCCCGAAAATGGCTGGCACGGAAGTGGATCAACTCATGTGTTCTGCATTCGGCACATCCAACAGAATTTTCTCAGGGTGATCAAGGATCGAGAACTTAAGGATAAAGTTTCAAATATGGGTACAAACATTAAACATTTTTATTTTTGAGCATTTCATATGATATTAATTGCTTAATATATCTGATTATTTTCTTTCAAACGATGCAGGGCATGCCATGAACATACCCTTGTTCGAATACTACCGTAATGAAATTCGAGAGGCAAACAAACAAGCATTAACTTGGCTCGACAATATACCCAAAGAAAAATGGACTCAGGCACATGACGGGGGTCGACGGTGGGGTCATATGACAACTAATATTGTCGAGTCATGGAACAACATTTATAAGGGAATTCGCAACCTCCCTATCACAGCTCTTGTCCAATCAACCTACTATAGGTTGGCATGTCTATTTGCCAATAGAGCACAGAAGGCGTATGCAAGGGTAGGTTCTGGTGATCCATTCACGGATCATTGTATGAAGGAGATTCAAGAATCTGTGATTAAGTCCAACACTCACCAAGTTGATCAATTCGACAGACAGAGGTATACTTTCTCTGTCCGTGAAACAATCAACTATAGGGAGGGAAGACCGATGGGAACATTCAAGGTAGACCTACAGGCAGGGTGGTGTGACTGTGGAAAATTTCAGGCTTTACATTTGCCTTGTTCTCATGTTATAGCCGCATGTTCTAGTTTTCATCATGATTATCGAACCCTTATACCAGCTGTGTTTACAAATGAGAGTGTATACGCAATCTACAACACAAGGTTCGAAGTAGTCCACGACAAGAGTTATTGGCCCCCGCATGAAGGTCCAAAGCTTTGCCACGATCCAACCATGCGAAGATTAAAGAAAGGTCATCCAAACAGTACTCGCATCTTAACTGAAATGGATGTTGTGGAAAAAGTACCGAGAAAATGTGGATTGTGTTCCAAGACCGGTCATATTTGCCGAAATTATCCAACTGTTAATCATCAATAGTTAATTTCCTTCGTAATGTATTTTATTTCGAATTATCTTAATATAATTATTATTATTATCATTTCGCACGTGTATAGAAGTAGAATATTATTGAAATGTATGAAGTGTTGTTTCTGATATGGGTAAGGGTGAGTAGATAAAAGTTGTTAAAAAAAAAAGTGTACCGAAAAAAATGAAAAAAAAATAATCATGGCATGCTCACCATTATAAACTAAGAAACACAAATAAATAATGAAAAAAATAAAATAAACAATGCTCGCCATTTGAAAATAAGAACATGAGAAAAAAAACTTTAAAAAAATCATGCTCGCCATCTTATTTGAAGAGCTGGCAGAATGTCCAGAGAAAAGTTGCCGATATTGTTGGAAAAATAGCTATGCTCGCCAATTCAATTGAAGAACAGGGGCACTTTCATCAATTGTTTTCAACTAGGGGCAGACATAGAAGGATAACTAGAGGGTCTGTCCCATATAGTAGTTAGCTCGACCCCACGAGAAATTCACTCTACTTTACACAAAAAGCACGTTATAGGGAATTGTATTTGAAGGCAGTTCAATCAAGTTCTTTTGCGCATAGAACGGCTTTTCAATACTATTCTTAGCATATGACGATCTACTTCAAGGTGACAGACATTGAAAGAAAGGGAAAAAGAGGAATAACATTTTAATTCGATTGTTTATAAACTGCGGTTAATTTTAATTCTTAAACAATGTAAAAAATTTTGTGTGCTGAGACACTTGTATTATGTTTATGACTTATGACAATAAAGAGGTTTAAGATTCAATTAAGTGTTTTCAAACTCGAGTGTTAACTCTTATACTCGTCCGAATTTGCATTTTTAGGTGTGAATTTAACATCAAACGCATTGAGACACTTTAACTTTGTATGAGTACCTTTCCACGTATAATCCAAACACAAATAATTTATTGAGTTTAAGCATTTTGTATTTTTTTTTTTAAACATTATATTATTAAAAGCTACACCGCACAAGAAGAACGACAAAACTAAAGAATAGAACTACAACAAGCACTGTAAATATGCGGCAACCCAGAAAGAAACCAAAACGAAAGGAATAAAAACTATCTTAATGCATAAGTACTTAAATTATAGGCTATTTATCCATCGGGTCCAACTATTATAAAAACAACAACAATATCAATAATAAATTCTCGATACGATATGACAACAACCAATAGTCATAGACCAGATTTTGAAAATTTATTAAAATGAAACAAAGTATTTAAATTTGGTTGAAGTCCAATGAATGTTTGCACAAACTTTAGCTCTTTGACTGGATGGAGCACTTGAGCTCTCTTTCTGAATCATATGTGAGCTTGAACCGCTCATTCAAGTAGTCCCCACTACGTATTGGAGGGAATCTGCAAGAGAACATTGCAAAAGCTTATAACATTTTACGTGTAAAAATACTAAGATTTATTTGTAACTTACGTAAAGTTAAAGATTTATTGTGCGAAAAAACAAAGATAAAGATTTAATTGTGTTGTTTTGTCCCTAGGTAAAGACTAAAGATTCTTTCCCCCAACTTTTCTTAAACATTAACTTTTGATACCGAATGTTGGTCATTCCTATTCCTTGCTAACTAAGTTCTCCAACAATGCTAATAAAAATGTTTTTGCTTCAGCTTTTCTTCTTCAGGGCTATTGGAGACTCAGGAAAGTAACTTTTAAGGTTATATATGTCTCTATGGCATCCTCATATGTGTTGCAAGACCACTAAAGAAATACTGTAGATGGATAGTTTTGCCATTGCATCAATATTATTTTTTTGGCAAAAGCAAAAGAAGATGCCATGTCATTAGTTAACGTTTCTGATATAATGAAAGGGCTCCTCGCTTGTTCAAAAAAAAAATGAAAGGGCTCCTCACTTTATAACAAGGTATAATTACGCTTTTGATCTTCTAGGTATTACTTTCATGCGATTTTAGTCACACAAATATCAATTGCCCGTAGCCTATGTGATCAATGTGAGTCTAAGTTGGCGCTTAGTAAAACTAGTGTGAGATGCCGAAGTGGTTAAACAACGAGACTGCACATATCAACTATTAGAAGCATGTTTTTGGCACGTGAATGTTCATTTTTTGTTACTTGCTGTCATTGTTAAGCTAGCAAAAGACAGTGCGACTAATTTCCAAATGCACATAGGCTACGGAAGTTAGAAATCGAACGTGTGCTAAAAAACGAATAGATTATGAACTATAACATTTCTCAAAAGAAATGAAAGATTTTGTTTGGAGAGAAAGACACGAAAATTTGAAAATATATCAAGTCCATTTTGCTTTAAACAGAGTCAAAATTGAACTATATCTATATTTTTTTTGTGTGATTACACACATACTAGACTCATAATTCAGTCTAGCTTGTTAAATAAAATCTAATTCGATAAAAAAATTCTATACCTGGGGGGAGATGCTTCACTGCAGCAACTTTCAAAGCATTCCACGACACAATCTGAGGGTGGATCCATGAATAATGCCACCTGCAAAAGTGCAAATCACCACTCATATTTCGCTGGAAATGTAAATGCAAACATGCCAACAAACTAGAAGACCTCATCAAAATGAAAACAAAGAAGCCAAATGTGTAATGTCATGGCTAGAAAGAAGTGGTTAGTAATAGTTACAGAATAGCGTTCTTTTCCTGTTGGCATCACCCTGTGAAGTGTTGACCTGCAAGAGTAATAACAGTAAATAAGAACGATATAAACCGTTGATAAAAGAAATATCTTATAAGTTGCTAGATGATGGAATTTACTGGTATAAACAATTTGTCCATCTCTCCATCATGTCTCCAATGTTCACAATTATGGCCCTGCATATTCAAACATAAAACACCTAATACTAGAAGGGAAAGGAAGAGCATATAGACTTAAAAGTGGTCGTAAGTCGTAACATATTATTTACAAAGTTCTTATACATGAACTTACCCTTCTACATGAGGCACATCCTCCCATACCTGAGGCTGCTCCAACTTCTCCTTGCAGATCTTTAAATATGAATTCTTAAGTCATTAATTATGCGAATACGCCTCTTCAAAAAAAATTATGTGAATACTAACTTTAAACAGTTAAGGTTCAATATGAGAACCTGCAGTCCCGGAACACCGTTGGTTAATAGGAGAGTGATCATGCCATAATCTGAATGAGCAGAGGCACCACATATCTCTTCATTAGATTCCAATTCACCTGATATAATTTACAAACACGTTATCAGCAGTAGAAGGCAAACAAAATTGGTATTACCAATTATGCTATGTGCTTAATTAAGAAGGTTCAGAAAATAAAATAAATACTAACAAACCTGGATAGCGCAAAAGGCGAAGAAAAGCTTCTGGTTTGTTTAAGGCACTGATCTTCTCAAAGTAATTTTCATCTAGATTCAAAGACAGGGCGATTAGAGACAACAACTCTTTGCCAGCCGACCTGTAGCACAGAAGAGTATTTAAATTCAAAACAAAAGAATGTGAATTTGAATGCTCAAACTCACAGAAGCCGTACACTCACAAAGAAAAACATTGAAAAAAAAATGAGCAAAGTTCTTGATTTAGTCAAACATATACTATTGAACTTCTCTTGAAGTGAACAATTGTGGACATTTTTTGAAAATAATGAAAAGGCCAAAAAGTTGATTTCATTATTTCCATAAATGAATCATCACACTTGCTAGCATTTCATCTTCTCTTCATTACAATTGTTCAAAAGTACATTATTTGAAAGTTGATAAAACTTACAGTATTTTCCAATATAAGGATTCCATTGTGGGTCTCCAATTTGGGAGTAATTCTGGAGTGTCATTTTCCAGAAAGAAAGAAAAAACACCTCAAGTAGTTAATCTCATGTAAGAATAAAACAAGAACACAAAATTGATTTTCATTATTCCTAATGAAGAATGTGCACAACACAAAGGAAATTCATACCATCAGAAGGCCATTGATTCAGACGAACACTTGTGGTATCTGTTAAAGGGCCAATGTAATAGCTCTCTTTTGGATCACCTGCTTATAATACAAGTTATCTTTAAGAAAATTCAACAAATTTAGACTCTAAAGCACAAACACCTCTGAAATTAGGTGTGTCTCCGTGTCCGACATGTGTTGGTGTCAGATGATTTAGATAAATGTCCCGAAATTATTTTTTGCCCTCGCATATATTATGCATTGTCCAAACAACGAGGACTGTTTTATTTTTCTTAGCAAAAAGAAAAATTACCTTTGGATAGTGAAGAAGTATCAAGTTTCTCAGCATAGAGAGGAGTATAACCTCTATACTCCTTGCGGTTCAATTTGATTTTGTGTTCAGTTGGAAGTGAGAAGAACTTTGCACTCTGCTCGAATGCTTGTTTGATAAAATCCTCATCCACACCATGGTTCACAAGGTAAAAAAAACCATACTCAACGCATGCCTATAATTTTTTGTTAGTTATTATAATATTAATATTGAAACACAATATATGCATCGATTTCCCAAGTGTTGAACAAATTAATTAATAGCAGTATAGAAAACAAACCTGATGGATGGATTTGGCTGTGGAAATTCGATCAGGCGAGGAGAGGTCTATGATAGGAAGACTCAATGTTGTCGTTCCTGCCATCTCCTTGTTGATAATAATTTCTAGCTATGGAGCTTTTGTTGTTTGACTGAGTTGATTTCAAAATACTTATATAGTATTAGTATTTTTTATTTCTTTTCAGTGCGACCCTTTTCACGGAAAATGAGCTTTGTTAATTCAAAGTTCGGACAAAAAGTAAAGTTTGATTAAAATTGTCTCATCTATAAATTAAACTCAGGTTTTTTTAAACAATTTGTTGTTGATGGAGTTAAAAAATTATTGAATTCTGTTGTTTTTATTTTGGGTACAAATTCAATTGCTTCTTTAGTTAGTATCAGTGCTTCATATCTAATATATGCTAATTATTATTATATTACATGTCAAAACAAAACTTCAGTATCTTATGCATATTTATGCAGCACTAAAGAGATTTGTTTTCGATTTTCTGATATCATCATTCAATCATGGAGGACTAAAATAATAGGGTGATGAAACACGTGGGGTATTATTAAAACACAATACGTGAAGCTGGCTGGTTCATCATTCTAACGCTGGATGGCTTATGAGTTATGATTAATGGAAAAAGATTGATAGGCTTCTAAAATTCATATACACCTTGAGAGGGATAAAAAGACGGATATGATAGACCTAATTGAATATGTTTTTTTTAACATGTGTAATATTATACATGATAAAGTAAATAATTTAAAAAAAAATTGTCAAAAAAAAAGTAAATTTTTACTAAAAAATACCGATTGTTTGTTAAAAAGTTATATATTTAATATAAAATACACGAGTTTTAAGATAAACTTACAATTTTAAATTTCTGAACATGTTTAAATTTGTACATGTTAGAAAAAACCAAAATTTAAACGTGTTTAAATATAAGAGATGGTGATTAATTGGGCATCGTTGTCAAAGTACACTAATACATGCACACATCACCACAATATCCACGTGACAATAATCTCACGTTACACACAAGTTATGAAGTCATTATACTTTAAACATGGAGACGTGCATGTATCAGTTGCGTATTACATATCGATATTCTGCATATGAAGTGTGTCAGAATTAACTTTACTCATTTTAAGAAATATCTTATAAGCTTTTTTTGACAAGAAAAAAATATCTTAGTTATTTATAAGATACTCTACATATACATAAGAATTCTCTACTTTTCATGTATGTATCCTAGAAAAGATGAAAGGTAAAAAATGAGACAATTAATGTTATAAGAATATAGTCGAAATATATATGATTCAATTTAAGATGTGTATCGGTTGAATTTTCTCTCGATCAACCATACTTAAAATTTATGTTTTTTTTTATGAATGTAACGAGAATGAGTCTATTTTTTTCGTGAGCCGTAATCTTTATAATTATATTTAATGAAGAATATCAATGCATATTTCTTTCAATTCCTAAAAAACAAAATAATGCATATTTCTTTCAAGTATTTCACATGGCAATTAGTTTTATTATAAAGTTTTTGTTAACATATTTAACTATATCATAAATTTTAAAATTTTGTGTATCTTTGTACCGTATCCACACTCGTACTACGTGAGCTTCATAGCTTAGAAGGATGGGATTTGTTTGGTTTGTCTTTTAAAATACTTCATTCAGTTTTATTTATAAGAGATGTTTAGTCAATAAAAATTGATGTATTTAGTTTAAATTTTGAATCACATACATCAATTTTTGTTGATACAAACCTCTCTTATAAATAAAATTGAAAGAAGTAATTTTATTTTTTTTTGAGGGAAAGACCGAAAGGAGTATCTTTTACAAGATTTAATTCAAATCAAACCGATAAATATAAGAAAATGATTAAATAATCTTTCATTCATGTCTCACTTGCATAATATACATAGTACATCAGGTAGAACACCCAACTCGCAATGGGATATTCACACTTGGGGCAAAGAATGTTCCGCGAAGATCATCTTTGTTTGGAAAACAAAACAACTCCGAACAAACGTTGGGATAGACCATTCTGAAGGTAATGCTAAAACATCATCATTGTATGAAATCACTACTTTTGACAAAACATTAAACAAACCAACGAAAAGAAAACATTCACACAAAGAATGTCAAACACAAAGATATTTGAGAAAGATTACTATTTAAAAGCGAACCACAAGGGCTGAAAATGTTCTAGCATTATTGCCCCAAAATACATGACAAAATACTAAGAGACTAAAAGCAAGATAAGCATCCTCTTCGTCATCCGTCTCTTCGGAACCTTCTTCCTCTTCCCCGAAACCGTCAAGGATCACCCATTTTCCCTCAGATATAGACTTCAGAAAGTGCATTCCTTCGGTGATCATAGACTAAATGGACCATTTAAGATCCTTTTCAGACCCATATATGAGCTTGAATCGCTCATTGAAGTAGTCTGCACTACGTATTGGAGGGAATCTGCATAGAATGTTGACAAAAAGTTATATCATCTTCCACGTAAAAATAAGATTTATATGTAGCTTTCATATTGATAAAGAACACTTTTAATTCCGTCAAGATAAAAAAAGACTTTATGCATATTTAGTATCAAATTGAATTTGTTGAAATTATTGTGAGCCACGGTAATTTTATAAAAACTACACTTTATAACTTTTACAAAATAACGGTGTCTCACATTGATTTCTAAAAATTCATGGTAATACAGAGTATGCACGTAGTAGTCTACGTAAAGATTTGTACCCTACATTTTCTTAAAGAAAAACTTTTGGCTTAGATAGTATTCAAGTCCTACATTTTCAAACTTTTATAGTTTTTATTAATCCTTGATATCTCAATAATTTATAGTGAGAGGACTTGCTTGATACCCAATGTTGGTCACTCCTTCCTAGCTAACTAAATTCTCCAACATTGTTAATAATTGTTTTTGCCTCAGCTTTTCTTCTTCAGGGGTGTTTTTTATTTTTTTTGAAAGATTCTTCAGGGGTGTTAGAGACTCATTGCAAGCAAATTTAATTAAGGCCTCATTTAACGAAGTTTAATTGCACTCTTGATCTTCTAAATATTTCAGTCGTGCCATTTTACTCGTACAAACACCAATTGCACGCGTAACAGGTCCATCAAGTAATCCTCTTATTACAAATAGATCTCTCTTGCACATTAGGTCATCCCAGTTAACCGTTTTTCTTTTTACACACTCAAAAAATTGAACTCTATTATATTTTTTGTGCACTTAGACACATACTAGACTCTTAATTCAGTCTAGCTTGTTCAACAAACTCTAATTGGCTAAAACTTTTCTATACCTTGGGGGAGATGATTCACTGCAGCAACTTTCAAAGCATTTCACTACACAGTCTGAAGGTGGATCCATGTAGAATGCCACCTGCGAAATTGCACATCACCATTCATATTTCACTAGAAATGCATATGCACATAATGCTAACAAACTAGTGGACCTAATCAAAATGAAAAGGATGCCAAATGTGTAAATGACATGACTCGAGAGTAGAATGAACGCTCTCATTGCTCACCATCTATGATATTACATTCATTGTTCAACATTTTAGGGTAATATTTAATTCTAAAGACTTTTTGATAAGATCGTAAGATATCATCAATTTTAGATGTAGTATGTTGTTTCGGAATGACTTGTCTTTTTAGGGGGGGTTTCGGATGAATGACTTGTCTTTTTCTACCGGATGCCTCCCCTTTTTAAATTAACTGAGGCCTCGCACAGTCCGGTGTAGATCTCGCCCTGGCATTAATATCATGCAACTAAGCCTGTAAAAGGCAAGGTGCTTAACGGTTGAAGGTTACATGTGGCTGGAATGGAATCCTGGATTGTTTCCCATTCTCGACCAAGAATTTCATGACAATACATTTATAGAGTAGATAATGCATCTTTCGATAATAACTCGTTCAAATTCTTGTAGGGGTGATGCAGAATTTGGATTGTAGGCTGACAAATTCTCATGCTTCCATGTAGTCTACACGAAGGTTGCCATTGGATCAAGATCGAATGGTCTAAATTTCAGGTTTGATATTTTAGATTTAAAATTAAATCAAATTATCCTGCACTGATTGCACGAATGGGTGAAATTTTGACTGCATGCAATCCAAAATAAAGCAAACAAGCAAGTGGCTATAGTAGTTACAGAATAGCGTTCTTTTCCGGTCGGCATCACCCTGTGAAGTGTTGACCTGCAAGAGTAATGACAGAAAAGATTTATATAACATTGATAAAAGAAATAACTTTTAAGTGAATCAGTGATGAAATTTACTGGTATACACAATTTGTCCATCTCTCCATTATGTCCCCAATGTTCACAATTATGGCCCTGCATATAAAAACAGAAAACACCTAACACTAGGAAGAAAAAGAGCATATATAGACTTAAAAGTGGTTGTAACATATTACAAAGTTTTTATACATGCACTTACCCTTCTACATGAGATACATCCTCCCATACCTGAGGTTGCTTCAACTTCTCTTTGCATATCTTTAAATATGAATGTTTAAGTCATAAATTATGCAAATACTAACTTTGAACATAAACTATATTAAAGGAAAGATGTGAACCTGTAGTCCTGGAACACCATTGGTGATTAGGAGAGTGATCATGCCATAATCTGAATGAGCAGAGGCACCACAACATCCCAATTCACCTGATGTATTTCAAATTGATATTAGGCCTGCCACATTGATCATATGCAAGATTGAAGCACGTTGATTAACGAACCTGGATAACGCAAAAGGCGAAGAAAAGCATCCGGTTTGTTTGAGGCACTGATCTTCTGAAAGTAATCTTCATCAAGATTCAAAGACAAGGCAATTAGAGACAACAACTCTTTGCCAGCTGACCTATTTTGGCACATAAGAAAAATATTTAAATTAAATAATTTTTTTTTAGAGAAAAATACATTTGAAGGGTAATAAAACTTACAGTATTTTCCAAAATAAGGATTCCATTGTGGGTTTCCAATTTGGTAGTAATTCTGGAGTGTCAATGCAAGCACCTCAAGTAATTAAGCTCATGTAAAAACAAACCATGTATACAAAACTAATTTTCATTATTCCTAATTTAGAATGAGCACAAAGGAAATCCATACCATCAGAAGGCCACTGATTCAAACGAACACTAGTGGTATCTTCCAAAGAGCCAATGTAATAGCTCTCTTTTGGATCACCTAATTGTAGAATCAACATTTTCTTAATGAAAAACAAAGATACAAATAAGTGGCAAAGCTAACCAATTTTTTATGAGGTGGCCAAATATAGCAAAATAAAATAAATATATTTTTTAAACTAATTTATTAAATTTAATCCATGAGAAGAAAAATTCACAGTACTTAAATAAGCAAAATAAACTATATAATTTTACTTATATAATTTTGTCTTTCCAATTTTCGTTACTAACAAAATTTTCTTTGGAGTTGATTTAGATATCAAAAGTGTTAAAATAGGACCAAATAAATCTATCAAACAATTGATAATCTTTTAAGCAACTTATTTCTCCTAACTTTCGACAAATAAATTTATTGGAGTAGTTAAATATATTTTATTGAGGTAGCTGAACATAAAATATAAATACAAATAAAAAAAATATAATTGGGGATGCTTTGGCTATCCAATTAATAACCATAACTATGTGAGGCTGTCTCTCTCTTTTCCCTTTCCTAAACCATAGCCTTCACAAATTTTCTTCTTCTTGATCTACTGAAGGGGTGATTTAGGATCAATTTTGACTCAAATTCATCTGAATTGTTTTTATTTCTCTTTTATCAAAATAAGTGATTTTTGCATATTTTCACTTTTCTTTTGATTGTTTTGGTGATTTCATCGTCTAGCACGACTTTGTTATTTTAATTTTTCGTCTTTATGCAGTGTGTTTTTTATTTTTCGTCTTAATGCGATGTTTATTTGATTCAGGTTGAAAGATTAGTTTTGATCAAGTGCAGATTCAATCAATGACTTTTGCGTCGCCAACGTTGCAGATTCGGCAACATGAGTATTTTGGTGGCTTGAATATAGTCATATTTGTAGGCATATGTGCTATGTTGTTTTATGCTATTAATATGGATTGATGTGAGTTTGTTCGCAGATTCATCCTTTTTGTTTTTAGCGACTTTGAATTTGTATTGTATCGATATACTCTATCAGATCTCAGAGAAAATATGTAAAACCTGTTTACTCGATGAACCCCTTAGGTGAACAAATGGATCACCTTTTTTCTTAGATATTTTATATGAGAAATGATATTTGTAAAAACATTTTGAGACAATTTTTGGACAACTCTCTCGTACTCTCACTATTATTTTTTACCAATAAGAAGATAAAAGAATAAGTTATAATAAAAACTATCACAAAATAGTTGTACAAAACATCATTACTTATTTTATATTGATTCTTACATTTTCTAAGGAAAATAGGTGCCTTTGATATCTTTATTTTATATGAAACTTAAATTTTGTTCAATACACTTATTCACGCTCAATGTTATTGAACTTGATCATTTATTATAAATGATGGGTGATCCAACAAATCTTACATAAACTTTAATACATCTTTAAAATCTTTAAAATTTTATGTTGAGTCTAATTCATTTTTAAAAAACCAACTTTTAAAATAAGAGGGGTTACTCTTTTTAAGACCTTGTCTTTATTATTCTACACGGGACTTAGCTTTTGCTAATAGTTCTAGTGCTTGACCTCATTGTTGAGTTTATAAATTTAGGGAAATACTTGCTTGGGCATAAAGGAGGGACCACATTGTTTAACTCCTAAATCTTTTTGGACTGAATTGGTAATTGAGTTTAAACTTACACGTCATTCATTGGTCTAGTGTAGCAGAGATATATACCTTTGGAGAGTGAAGGGTCAAGTTTCTCAGCATAGAGAGGAGTATAACCTCTGTACTCCTTGCGGTTCAATTTAATTTTGTGTTCAATTGGAAGTGAGAAGAACTTTGCACTCTGTTCAAACGCTTGTTCCATAAAATCTTTGTCCACACCATGGTTCACAAGGTAAAAGAAACCATATTCAACACAGGCCTATAAATTTTAATTATTAATATTATGCATTAATTTCTCTGGTGTTAAACTAATACTAAAATTAGTATACAAAATTTATTCAAAAAATAAAAAAAAAATAGTATAGAAAAACCTGACGGATGGAATTGGCTATAGAAATTCGATCAGGTGAGGAGAGGTCTATAATAGGAAGACTCACTGTGGCCGTTGCTGCCATCTCCTAGTTTGATACTAATCCTTTCCAGTTTAGCTTCACTTAACAATAATTGCTGATTATGGAGCTTGGCTTATATAGTACTTGTACTTCACAGCTCGATATGTTTTTTTGTATTATTTTTACATATCAAAACAAAACATGGAGATTTGTTTTCGATTTTCTGATATCATCATTCCATCATGGAGAACTAAAATAATAGGGTGATGGAACACGAGGGATAAAATATTAAACATGAACAATTAACACATAATCACATAAGTTAGCATGACCATTTTTTTTATCTTGAAAATTTTGTATTCTAACGTGTTGAAACATAAAAAAATAAATTTTCTTACATATAAGTATATCTTATTTTTCCCTCAAAAAAAAAGTATATCTTATCGATTGTTTTTTAAAATAAAATAAAATTAACGATATGAAAAAAAATTAAAGACACTTGTTAATACGACTTTTTATTTATTTATTTCTCTCTAATGATATGTTGGGTGTTTAAAAATTATTTTCCCCTTTTTTATTACAATCTTAGCTATGATTAAAAATTATATGTTGATACACACGTGACTTCACCCAATACACACAACACCACATTATCCACATGATGGAATGGATCCTCCTAAAAAATATTCTCTCATGTCTTTCAATTATTATCAATCTCACAATTGAACTGAAAAAGATGTATTGATTTTTAATATAAAAAACGAGTAAAAAAAATTAATGGTGAGATTGATAACAATTGCGAGACATAAGAGAAAAAGAATTGAGAGGAACGATTCTCCCACATGATAATTTTCACTCACACAAATATGATGCGTCGAAGAAGGAAATAAATCTCTAGTTTCTTGAGGCTACTTTCAGGATCCTCTAATATCCTCCATGTTGAGTTCCGTGTTATTCATCAAGGACTATTGTTGGCCAAGCAACAAAATTCCCATGATATAACTTGTTTCACATATTCTCTTAATTGTGTTGATATTCTCCAAATTCCAACTCTAAGGTTTCACAAATATGTTACCTTGATTCACGATATAAAAGACCTTATTCATCAAAATTGACATTTGACATGTTCGCATTGCTCAAACACTAAGAGAAGGAAATAGTTTTGTAGACTTTCTAGCTAAGCTAACTAAGAGCTTCTTCTTGCATTGACCTCTTGGTCCATCACTCCCCTTCAACTGACATTGGACCTTCTCTCCGCAAACTCAATGGAAACATGGTTCCTTAGAGCTTAAATTTTCCTTCTTTTTTCCTTTCTCTTTAGCTTCCTAACCAGACAAAAAAAATATTATACATCAGATTTGTTTGATTCAGATTTTAAAATTTTTTTTAGAAAAATAATTTAAATAAAACCGATAAAGAATATGATGATTAGGTTGCGATATAATTTCTTCTTTGTGTATGATTCTTCGTTATGTATGATTAATAACCTAACGGTGAAAAATAACATACAATAGAGAAATTGCAAATTTGAAATCTCCCCTCTGCATATTGTGTATTGAATGTATATTTATTTTAAAATTAGGACAAAAAACAATAATTTTTTTTGAAATATTATTGCTTATATTTGAGACCAAACAACCGGTTGCTAAAAAGATAGATCTTGAATCCGAGAGAACCCGGGTTCGAGCCTTGCTAGTGTCTTTGGAGGGAGGTAAATGTAATTACTTTTGTAAGTGCTCTTTAAGTCCGAAGGTCTTCCCTGCTTTGGACTGGGGCACCATCCCTTCTCCCTAAAATTTTTGTAACCAAAAAAAAAAAAACCGGTTGCTAACTAATTTCCATTTGATACTCCCTCCGTCCCAAATTGTACGTCACTTTAGAGAAAAAAATTTGTCCCAAATTGTATGTCGCTTTACAATACCAATGTAACATTAATGTTTCCTATTATAACCTTAATTATTTATTACTCTCTTTTCTTTTAATTATTTCATTTATATTTCCCATATTATTTATTAAGGACAGTTTTGTAAAACAACTCATAATATTTCTTTTTCACACAATATTAATTGCATTTTTTAATATGTGTGAAATGTCCAAAACGTCATACAATTTGGGACAGAGGGAGTATTAGTTTTGGCCTCTTCCTTACTTGCAAATTAATTAGAGGGCCCCTTTTTTTTAAGTGAATAGCCAATTGAGCTAAGAGTATTACGCCAATCTTATCTGAGCTAAGGGCGTGATGTAGTAGCAGCTAACTTGCCTGCCAAACCCATTACAAGAAGAGAGAATTCTCTTTGCCTAACAAAATTGCCGGTGAATTCCATGCTGGAATTAGATTTTCAATTAATCCACAACTTGCTTTCCTGAATTTCTTATGTGATCCTCCTCTCTAGACGTGTATGAATGGGCAACTCATTCATATCTTTTGCGGGAAAAAAACATGTAAGTGCATATGTGAATGATAAAAGTCTGATCACACTTATTTCTCAAATGTATGATCATGTGAAATTATGCTTCTAAAAGCCTAACCAATGGATTGATTGTGTGCACTTGACCTAAGTTTCTCCTGTGATATAGTTATTTATATAAAGTGATTCTATTCACATAAAAAAAAAAAAAAAAAAAA